>OFFH01001228.1_pt1 | contig 13806 bp, 18 predicted proteins | sample 1521341 | NCBI WGS metagenome assembly OFFH01 (sample SAMEA3504108, study PRJEB24116) | mouse gut metagenome | biome: mouse gut; feature: mouse-associated habitat; material: faeces | place: Denmark | collected 2011 | reverse complement strand
ATCTCTCCGAGCTGCCCCCATTGCGTGATCCTGTGTAGCAGGGCTGTGGCTGGGCAGGGGTACCATTATAGGTGAATGAGGTCATCGCGAAGCAGCTTACCAGGGCTGCTTTGGACTGGATGGATACCGCTGGGCACCTTAGACAAGAGCTTGCCAGCCTCCACTTCTTCTATGATGTACCGCTCTCTCCGGTCTGCTTGGGAATAGGCCAGAAATACCTCGTCATTGACTTCTACATCCACGCCGTCCACTGTGATAATGTTGATAATAATGCCATTCTGATCCTTGATACGCTTGTAATTTCTTGTTTCCTGCCATTTTTTCATGTTTATAATCTCCAATCTCAAATTTTTTGAAAAATTGAGATTGGAGGTCACGGATACCTCGCCACATAGGCCAGCCAATAAAAAACGCTCATTCGATTCCTTTCTGGAGTCGAATGAGCAAAAAAGAGGCACTTGATTTGCTGACCGCACTATGCCACGTTGATCAAACCCTGTCCCAAACGGACAGCGGTCATAAATCAAGTGGCACGTGGGAAGTCAACGCATCAAGCGGCTCCGAGGCACTAATCTTGTTTGTAAATATTGAGTTGTCAGAAAAGCAGTGTCAGGTTGTACGCTGTAACTTACCTCATTCGGAATGAAATAGGCGGAAAAAATACCTGTTCGCCACAATTGGGGCATCTGTTATAGCTTCCACCGTGTGTACCCCGGCAGAGTATCTCAATCTTATGATCACAGTAGGGACATAGACGTGCGATCCGCATCTGGCTGGAGTACGCACTTCTTAACGCTTCCTGTTCTGCCGCTACTCTTGCATAGCGGACCGGATCAGAAGTTCGGACGTTTATTTTTGCCATAATTGACCTCCTAGTCTGGGTAGATGTCGACTAACGCATAGGGGTCCTCCAGATAATCAAAATTCAATAGCGAAAGACGTTTAAGCCGAACTGCGAGCGCTTGCTTTGAAACCCCCATATAATCAGCCATTTGTTCAAACTTCCTGTATTCTGTGGGAGCAAATACTTTGTTGCGCATCTTCAAACTATTTCCAAGCCCAAAAGCATCCATATTACTCAGGACCATATCCGCTGGCATAAGTATGGCCGATGCCAATGTGTTTGTGCGCCACTCCTCCCAATCACCAGCCCCGAAGGATGCGTGTGTGGTGCAATAGTGGACTTTCCGCCTGACAATGCTGACCATATACGCCCTCGGAAAAAGCATTCTATAAATCTGATGACAGGCTTCGTGGACAAGGGTAAAGTTGTAGCGCCCCTTGTTGGAGCCCTCAGCCAGAAGGCCTGAATCAATTAACAGAGTTCTTCCATCCAAATCATAGTATTTTGGGACAGTCGGGTCATCGAAGATTGGAACACTGACCGGACCGCAGGAAGTCAGACCCAGGATTGCTCCACTGCGGGAGAGTGTATGGTGATCTACTGACAGTCCAAGCAGACTACAGACCAAAAGATTTGGCTGTACCATATTGACTTCCCGTCCGTTGTGGCTGGGAAGTCTTTTATATGCGCTTACGACCCGTTGGGCAATAATTTCGATATCTTGTCTGGATAAGTAGGGCATATATCCGCCTCCTTACACTACATGGAGCGGCCCGGTCCCGCTCCGTGACATATCTGGCGGCTTGGCCAATATTCGAAAGCCTTACAGACATTATATCGTATGTTTGTTCGATTGACAAGGGGTTAAAAATAAGGTGTCCCAAATCTGGAACACCTTATTTTTACAATATTGCATTTTTAGCCATTTCACGGAATTTCTCAATCGTTTCTGGAGGGCTTATGACACAGATACTTCCGGTAAATGTGAATACCCAAGCGAAAAAGGGAGGACTGGGGGCAACTTCCACCACTGCTTTGAAGTGTTTGGGGCTCGTTAATTTTGTATGGACATTTTCTCCAAAGCGGTCTATCACGCTTCGCATGGTGTGATTTTCGCACAGTAACTCCACGGTTTGGACCTCTGTACCATACATCCCGAATACTCGGCGGACATAGGCCGCTGGATCAAACTCCCGCATCAGGACAGAGACTTACTCCAACAGTTCTACATTCACCATGCGGTCAACACGGAACTGTGCAACCTTGTCATGCTTCTCTGACCAGCCTACAGCATAGTAAAAGTCCTGGCTCCAAATCAGTGCATATGGGCTGAAAAAATACCAGTAACCGTCATGCTTAAGAACTTTTTTCTTCTCTGAGGTGTATTCTGTGTATTGAAATGTGATCTGTTTTTGTTCCCGGATTGCAGAGTGGATCGTATCCACTGTATAATAAATCCCCTCGTTGTCCTGCTTGGCCATGCCATCCATATACACGGGGCGGTCCAGCTGCTGAACCTGTTCCTGGCTGGCGAGGGTTGACAGCCTGCGGATTAAATCGGCACTTTTCTTCCTTGTGATGAAGTGGGAGGACTCCACGGCATCTACCAATAGCTTCAGCTCTGGCAGCTCAAACAAGCGGGAGCCGATGAAGTACAGGTTCTGGCGTTCCCGGCGCTGAACGATGTCCAGATTAAACTCCCGTAGCACTGCGATATCACCATATACACTTTTGCGGTCTGTGTGGATACCCTTGGATTCCCAAAACTGCAGAATATCCACAACTGAAACAGGGTGCTCCTCACTGGAATGCTTATAGAGGTATCGGAGGAGCAAAAGCACTCTTAGCTGGTTATCACTTTTCATAGGAAGAAACTCCTTTGGTTATTCCTCACTTATACAAACAAAGCACTGTAGCCGTCGGCACAGTGCTTTGTTACAACTATTTGCTTTCCTTTTCTATGAGACTAACCAACTCACTTGGGCGCAGGTCTAAGGCCAAAGCAATTTTCCAGATTGTTTCAAAATTTGGCTGCTTGGAACCGTTTTCAATCATTGTCAAATGAGTACGAGCAATTCCAGCGAGACCACTTAAAACATCCTGTGAAAGTTTCCTTTCTTTCCTCAACCTGCGAATCGTTTGTCCAACAACACAAGAATCAAATTGCATATTGCTTCCACCTACCTCTTAGACATAAATTGTAAAAGAGATAGGGGTTAAAATCGTCTATGATGATAGACAAAAGGCTCGCTTTTTGATATAATGAAACGAGCCTTACTATTTAGCTTCTTCAGAACATGTGCCCATTAGTTTACAAAAGCCCTCCAACTGACTATCACTTAATTCTTCAATTTTAATTGCTCGAAGCTGAGCAATGGATTTATCTTTATAATTTATAAAATCTTCAAAAGTAATACCTAATGCATGGCATAATAATTCCAGTGATTCGACAGTTGGTCTACTTTCACCTTTTTCCAGCTTTCGCACATAACTTTGCGATAACCCTGCCATATTAGAAAGTTTATTTGTGGATAACCCTCGCGCTTCTCTCAACTCTTTAATCCGAGCACCTATATCAAGTTTCATTGTATCACCTGCTATTGTCTTTAATAATAGCATTATTTTTTACCGCTGCTTACATATATATTATCCATTTAACATTTATATTAGATAATATAGTGATATTTAGGGGGGATAAAGAGCTGGAATGGAGAACGAATTTTTAATGCGAAAAGTCAACGGCGAGAAGATATTTTTTTCTGAACTTTTGGTTGATCCTCCCTCTGATGAGATACTGGCGGAGCTTTTTCCCTATGGGCGAAAAAATGCCTTCTTCATAACACAGACAGCTTTAAAAGTTTTAATCCTGAAACTAAATGGGCTGAATGTTGAAGAAATTGGAGCGAAGCTGAACCTCACACGATATCAGGTGTATGGACGGCTCAAAAATGTCGCGCTGAAATTAGTCCGGGGGCCGATTCCGGACTACATTGAGCTGGACATACCAGCACTCAGAAAAATGTGTGGCATGGATGTGCCCACTACTGGCGGCTATACAAAGGTATCTGAGTTGTTACGGGATATGCCATCAGAGCAGGAACTGTTGGAATTTGCCGCGTCGCGTGGGAATGTTCCAGGCTTTGGGGACACCAGGCCGATCAACAGAAGTGATTTGTTACTGCTCCAGAAAAAAGTGGCCGGGCGGCGGAATGCCGACATTGCCAGAGAACTTGGAGTCAGCGGGGGAGCTATACATCAGCGCCTGACCTGGATTCGTAGAGCACTCAAAAAAATAGGGGTCCAAATAGACATGCCAGAGCTGTTTCCTCATAAATGAACTAACGGATAGCTGTATAGAAAGGTTGAGTGCATTGAACCAAAAAAATATATTATGTAACAGTTGGGAGGCAGCTATATGGATAAGACCGCTTGCGCATTTACAGGCCATCGCCCACACAAGTTCCCATGGAAAGGCGATGAAGCAGACCTCCGTTGTGTGGCCTTAAAGGCTGTTTTAGCCGAGCAAGTCGAAAAGCTGGTGGCGGCCGGAGTAACCGACTTTTACAGCGGTATGGCCGATGGCTCCGATGTCTGGCTGTCTCAGATCGTCCTGGACTTGCGCAAAGAAAATCCTGCACTGAAGCTCCATTGCTGCCTCCCCTGTGAGGGGCAGGCAGATAAGTGGAGCAGTTCAGCGCAGGAGCGGTATCATTCAATTTTGGGACAGGCCAATTCTGTGATCTATGTGAGCCACAAATATTATGACGGCTGTATGATCGCTCGAAACCACCATCTGGTGGAGGCCGCTGGCCGTCTGCTGGCTGTTTTTAATGGAGTAAAGCGCAGTGGCACTGGCGCAACTTTAAACTATGCCAGGAAGCTGGGCCGGGAGATACTTATTATTGAACCTGTGTCACTGGCTATTTCTCATAGCTGAATAGGTGAATCCTAAAGGAGTTTATATGAACAAATTTTTGGAAATGAAAGAGCGCGGCGAAACAATCCTTTTCTCCGAACTGCTGAAGGATATACCACCTGACCATATTTTGATTGACTTATTCCCAAACAAACGCAATCCTGTGCGGTTGCTCGTAAGCCATGCAGAGCTTGAAGTTTTGAGTTTACGTTTAAAGGGATTTACACAAGCGGAAATCGCTGAACAGCTTGGAATCACTCCTGGACAGGTTGCTTACCGCTCGAGAGAAGTTACAAACGCACTTTATATGAAGCTCCCTCCCTATATCTGCGTCGATATTCCAGCTCTGAGAAGGATTTTGCGTGTACCCCGAGAGCTTACCGGCTATAAGCTGTTGTCTGAATTACTGAGGGACATGCCGTCAGATGAGGAGCTTATGCGCCTGTTTATTGAGAGAGGGAGCATAAGAGGAGGAAAGCGGGAATTAGCCCCAACAAATAAAGATTTACTGCTCCTACAAATGAGGGCTCAAAACCAGAGTTACGCCAGCATTGGCGAGACGGTGGGTATGGAGCCCAAAGAAGTCCAGCATCGGATATCCTTAGTTCTGCGGCGGATCAGTCGTGACCTTCAAATCGAGCTTGACATCCCAAAGTTGTACAAGCCCCGGAGACCCTCATCGAAGCCAGACCAGGTCAAAGATCCAGAGCTTGAGAAAAAGAAAAGACTCAGTGTCCTCTCGGATCGCCAGCGAGAGGTTTGGGAGCTTTACGAGCAGGGCAAAAATAGATCACAAATCGCTAAACAACTTGGAATCAGCTATAGCGTGGTGGCAGATCATATCCGTCATGTGGAACGACGGTTCCGTGAATATGGCCATTATTGTGCTGTGGAGGAAAGGAACAAAGAGCCTGCGTCTCTGTCTCTGACAAGAGGTGAGGTAAAAATCATCATTGAAGCATTGGCCTTATATGAACGAGAACTGGAGCAAGATATAACGCGACGGGACTGGATCGGAAAGCTTCCCTATGAATCCCAAATCGTTGCAGACCTTTATGACAAAGCACAGACAATAATCTATGGGAAGCCGCTTATTAGGATGCCAAAGAATTGTGATAAAGATAATTAACACATTACAAAAAGGTGGACTAAGGTAGCTTTTATGGCCCTTCCTTTAAGTACAAAACAACCGCTATATTGGACGCGGGATACATTTACGGGGCATCCCCATGCACTTTATGACGGGAGATGCCCCGTTGATTCTGCTATTTTATCTGAGTTTTGATAGTGAGAATTGCAGTCGGGCAACCAAACTACACGGCTCTAAAGAAATTCCAGCAGGAAACTCCTGATCGTGGTTATTGCTGTATAATAGAAGAATAGAGTATCCGATGGCAGGGGGATAGCAAAAATGAAAATAGTAAGCTGGAATGTGAACGGCCTGGAAGCTTGTCGAGGGAAGGGTTTCTCAAATTCATAAAGGATACGAGACCAGTCATTGTGTGCTGCCAGGAGACAAAAGTAAGCCCAAAGTTTAAAATTACGATTCCGGGTTATACACAGATATGGAACCACGGAATCCGGCCAGGCTATTCAGGAACGCTTATTTTGACCATGCGGGAGCCGCTGTCACATTCTTTAGGATTTGGAATAGAAAAGTTTGATATTGAGGGTCGTCTGATTACCTTGGAATTTGAGGAATATTATGTTCTTAACATATACGCACCAAGCATACATGAGAACAATGGCTTGGACAGGCCGGACTATCGCAGGGAGTGGGATGAGGCTCTGCGCAACTATGTAAGTACGCTACTTAAACCTGTTATTTTGTGCGGCGATTTTAACACTACAAGGGCGGATATTGATAACTACCCAAAACAAGGGAAAATCCCTGATGATTTATTTTTTTGCCTGAAACACGGGACGGCTTTCTGCAGCTGCTGGAAGCAGGTCTTGTAGATGTGTTTCGGGAGACCTATCCGGAAAAAGAGGGCTCCTATACATGGGGGCCCAAAGCATAAAGAGCGACTGGAAAACCGTGGAACACGGCTGGACTATTTTTTGGTTTCCGAGGTGCTTTTCCTCTATATTCAGGACATACAGCATCATGAGGACATATTAGGTTCCGATCACTGTCCAATGTCCTTGAGTATTCGCCCCGCCATACCGCACCACGATCTTTCCGAAGAAGATCTGGCCGTCCGATGGAGGAGCATTGACTGGTCCATCATGGAAGAAGAATTATTTAAAAATCAAAAAGAGATTGCACAAGCGGCCCATTTGAGAAGGTGGAATGAGGTCCGGCGGTTACAGGATAAACTGGTTGTTTCTTATGCGGCCAAGACACTGGCAGTTCGAGATGTGGCAGATATAAATTCAGCGGCAGGAGTTGACGGTGTTAAATTTACAGGCGATGCACAAAAAATGAAGGCCGCACTGTCCCTGGTAGCCAGAGGATACACACCTAAGCCAAACCGCTATATGCAGGTGGTTGATAGAGGGAAAAACATCACGCTCCATATACCAGTGGCAATGGACAAGGCCATGCTCCGGCTTTACGCCTTTGCGCTTGATCCAGTAGCAGAATCTACCGCAGATAATCGTTCTTTCTTTTCCCGGCGTGGCCGGTCTATGCACAACGCTCTTGCATACCTTACATTGAGTTTAACCGGTGAGGACGCTCCAGGGTTTGTTTTCCGCTGTGATGTTTTGAAGTTTTTCAGTAATGTCCCATATGAGTGGATGCTGAAAAATATTCCCATGGATACGAATATACTGAGAAAATTTTTGACAGCAGGAACAATAAAAGACAATGAATTTTTTGAGGAAGTAAGAGGCATATCCTTCTGCTCCTCACTGTCTCCTATCCTCGGTAATATGCTGCTGGATGGATTACAGACCAGAGTATATGACAGATTGTATCCTAACGGGGGTACTGACTACAAAAACGGCAGTATGGTCCGTTTTGCTGACGACATGGTTTTCACTGCCAGATCACAGGCTGATGCACTCAAAATCAGAGAAATAGTCCGTGAGTTTCTGGATGAGCGCGGATTAAAATTTAACGAAGGAAAAACATATATTGCCTCTGTATTTGAAGGATTTACCTTCATGTCGTATCACTACCGAAAAAAATACGATGAAATAATTGTAGAGCCAGCCGATGAAAAGATCATTGATTTTGAGCACAGGCTTAAAAAACTTATCATGGACTTTGCCGGAACACAGCGTGGATTGATTAAAAAGATCAACGATATGCTGAACGGTTTTGCCACCGAGTACCGGGCTACAGATGCATACTATGTGTTTAGGCATATTGATGCAGTTGTTGAGAGTTTTCTGGCGGACAGGCTATTGAGCAGAGTGCAGGGCAAATACCGGAAATGGAAAGACGATACGATCAAAAAGAAGTTTTGGATCATTGCTAACGGAAATCCGGTATTTGCCTTGCCCACTGATCGGACGGTCCGTGTTGTTCAGCTTGCTAGTGTTGAAATGAAATTGCACAAAGCATGTAAGCCGGACCTGAATCCGTATATGGATGAGGAGTACATTGTCTGGCTCAAACACAGGAGAAACATCTTAAAGGCAAACGGAAAATATGGGCGGATTTGGAAACGTCAGGATGGCCGGTGCGTATATTGCAATAACCCAATGCGGCCAGATCAGGAAGTCGATGTTATTGAGAGGGTCCTCGGGAAAGGCTGGAATATAAAAAATCTAATTTACATTCACCGGAAATGTGCGTATGATACATATTTCAACGCAGACAGCATAGACGCAAGCCATATTGACCTATTTGATCTTCTGGAGGATTACGCAAGCGACACACCGGAATCTAATTCTCCATACCTGGAGTTACGGGAATATTTCAGACTGACAGAAAAAACACCATTTACATTGACATTTCAGGAGATTGAGAACATTCTGGGCGATACACTCCCGCCAGAAGCATACCTGTATGACGCTTTCTGGTTTGAGTTTGAGCCTGGGATGCAGCTTCCAATGTGGAATGAAGAACAGTATCCATTCAAAATCCTTACACTCCATGAGCCCGACTATTGTATTTCTGATGCGTGGCACAGCCAAGGGTATGAGATCAAGGCCCTGCATCGCGCGGAGGAACGGGTGGTGTTTCGACGAACTGAGAGCGGAAAGGCTGGCCTTAAAATCCCCAAGGCATTGCTGACAAAAAAGATTCCAGAGAAAAAAGCATATGAGCTTGAAAAAATACTGGAGGGATTTGTGAAAGACAATGGGCTCTAACGGAACGCATATAAAACCAACAATACTTATATTAGAAAGCAATATGGAGGCATCTGATCTGATTTCCTTTGAACTGAGTAGATCAGGGTACTATATTATCCGGGCCTATAACGGACGGGAAGGGCTGCGGCGGCTCCATATGCGAAAACCGGATATTTTGCTGTTGGACCTACCTGAAGGAATGGACCCGGACAGTTTTGATGTATTCAATCAGATGCAGGAAGAAGGGCTGGACACTGAAACCCTTACGTTTGTCACAGATGATGAAGTAGATCTGGCCATAAGCCTGGGGATGCAATATATAGTGAAACCCTTCGCTATACATGATCTCATGAATCGGATCAGCAATATATCGCTCCGGTCTGAACAGATACAAAGACCCATTATACAGAAACTGGGCCGCATTACGATTGATGTGAGGAGGGCGATTATCAGTAAGGACGATAACCCGGTTGAGTTGAGCCTGCATGATTATGACCTGTTTTGTCTTCTCGCCTCTCAACCTGGTACAGTATTCAAGCGTGAGGATATGATGACGAGTGTGTGGGGCTATACAACTTACTTGGGTGATGTTAGGGCCGTAGATGTAGCTATACGACGGCTTCGAATGAAAATTGAGGACGACCCCAGCCATCCTCAATTCATCATGACACGACGGGGGATTGGATATTATTTTGAAACACAGTAATGGGTATGCATTTCTATTTTAAGCCACAGGTCAGGGGATTGATATTATTAGGGTTTATGGTATAATCCAACCCATGTCGACCTTTTTAGGTAAGCAAAAACTACGAAGTTTGAGGTGAGACATATGTTGGTTTACCTAGCTATGATTGAATCCCCTGATGATCGACACAAGTTTGAGGTAATATACAATACATACAAACAACTTATGTATTATATTGCCAGTAATATATTAGGAGATATAAAAGATTCAGAAGATGTTGTCCATGAGGCTTTCTTGAAAATAATTGATATATTTGAAAAAATTGACAATCCAACGAGTCCCCAAACACGTTCCCTAATCGTTACTATAACTGAGAATAAAGCGATTGATTTATATAGAAAACGGAAGAAAATAAATATTGTGCCATTTGAAGAAGAATACTTGGGTGTTCCAGAGCAGTCGAAAATTGACCAGATCGCAAATCAGGAAGTCATTGCAAAAGCGATTTTGTCACTGCCGGGTAGATATAGAGAAGTCCTTTTGCTAAAGTATGCACAGGGTTATTCTATGGATGAAATTGCCGTTATTCTTTCGATGACAAGAGAAAATGTAAAAAAGACTATTCAACGGGCACGAAAAAAGCTCGAAGAAATATTATCTGCCGAGGAGGTGTAGTTTTGAAATTGTCGGAAGAAATGCTGTATGAGCACGCTAGGAAGGCAGAAGAATTATGGCTTAATTCCCTTCCTTCAGATGATAAAATACCAGAGCACAGGTTTTCTAATAAATTTGAGCGAAAAATGAGAAAGCTGATTCGATCTCAGCGCCGTTCCCCTGGGCTAAATCAGTTCCTTTCCGCCTCAAAGCGGATTGCGGTGATCGCCCTTGCTATACTGACCGTCAGCTTTTCTTGTTTGATGTGTGTAGAGGCCTATCGAGAGAAGTTTATTGAAGTTATCACCGAAATATTTGAGGAATTGACGCAGTTTTCGTTTTCATCCTCTCGCACTGAGAAAACGGAATTGGGGGAAATAACATTAGAATACCTTCCAGATGGTATGTTGGAAGTTTATAGAGAGTGTAATTCAAAAACCCACAATCAATCTATCTACTTTGAGGATATAGAAGGCCGGAGAATCGGTATTGACCAAGATATTATGGTAGACGGCAAGCAATCCACAATGATTCTTGATACTGAGGATGCGGACGTATCAACGATTGACTTTAATGGATATGAGGCTACGCTTATTGTGAAGGGTGAACATACAATCCTAATGTGGGAGGATGATGTCTCGGTTATACTGGTGTCGGGTGACTTTCCACCGGATGAAATAATCAGGGTAGCAAGCGGGATTCACGTTTCAGAAAAATAAATTTTGGAGATAGTGTCCCCAAATCGCCTTCTTCTTCGTTACTATATTTGTGACGAGAAAGGAGGTGATTTACTATGCCGAAAAAGGTTTTTAAAAGGTTCTCTTCTTTCGTTATTTCTTTTATTTGCATTTTTTCACTGGCCGTTCCGTGCTTAGCTGCCACAGATAACAGTGCTCGGATGACAAATATCGAGAGTGCTAAATGTACACTAACATTTGAAAACGGAAATGTTGCTGCAAGCGCCAAGGTAACTGGTGTTTCCGGAACTGAGAAATGCAAGGTTGCGCTTTATATTCAAGAACGACAGGGGAGCCGCTGGGTTACAGTTGACACTTGTACAGAAGAGGAAGATAGATTTGTTGTCTCTGCTAACAGTTCAATTAAGGCGGAGAAGGGAACAACCTATCGAGCTCAAGCCACGGTTACAGTATGGGTTAATGGCACATCCGAGAGCAAAACCGTCACTACACAGGGAGAGACTGCCTGATATTTTGTAGTCTGCATATATGCAGACCGTCGGGGGTTACCCCCGACAAGGAGGGGAAGTTCAAAGTAATTTGACTCTAATGTACAGACCCTTAAAACCATTCATTTTTAAAGGAGGAGTATTCTATGAAAAAGGTAACCAGTCTGTTTCTGGTTCTCATCTGCTGTCTTTCTATGAGCCTCCCCGCTTTTGCGGCCGAAAACACCCCGAGCGCGGAAATGCTTCCGTATAATGGCGACGCCGAAATTAGCGTTTTCAACCGGGATGATTCCGTTTTGTTTGGCGAGGCCATATCTGATTTGGACAACGAGGGAATTGTACCTTACGATTACCCGCCCAACGCTGGTCTTACCCAGATAATTTGCTATCCTCTGGCGATTGCTGTTGATAATCCTTCTCAGGCTTTGTATTCTAGCAATATTGGAGCGATTATCACCTTCAATTCGTACAGTCAATACAACAGCCTTGATTTAACGTATGCCCAGGCCCAAAACATATACAATAAACTCTATGCGGCTTTGCACGATTATGATTCGACCAAAACGTATATAATGATTGGCTGGATCGTTGAGGCTTATCTTATGGTAAGAGCTGACAATCCGTTATATGTTCGTTGGCGTGCTGCAGAGCCAAACTTTGGTGCGGGAACTGACTACACCACAACTAATGTGACCAGCAATCTCACCACCGTTCGGCTTCCGGGTCGGTGCGAATTCCCGGAAGGCGTGGACGAAACTACTACTACCCGTTTCAAGCTGAAGGGCACTGAGGGATTGTTTTATTACAGAACCAATACAGGCACATATGGCATTCCGTTCGCTGCCAGTATGACCTTGAATTTTTAATCCAGAGGAGATCAATAATGAGTGGTACTTTTTCTATTTTAGAGCGTTATTTCCCCACTCACAAATATGACTATGAAACAAAAACGTTTGGTCCAAACCTGAACTTTTTTTCGGATCTAATGGCAGAACAGGCGGAACTGGCCAAGAGGGGCGAAAGTAAACTTACGCAGAAGGAAATCGAGGAATATTCTGGAAAGTGCGATATGAGCCAGATGTCCCACGAAGAAATCCAGGATTTTCTCAATTTCTTATATGACAAAGATGTCATTGACCGTCCTCCCTCCTGTGGCTGCAAGCATGAGATAATAGCTCTCAAGCCTGGTGATCTCAAGGCAGAAATCCTGGCTGAAGGAGCTGAGGCCGAAGCAAAATGGGGTGAAAACGCAGACCTTGGCCCACGTGGCGTTGTCCGCTTCCTTTGTCCTTGTTTGGATGAGATGTATGAAAAACTTTTCGCTGAACAGACAACGACTGAAATGCTCCGAAAGACTGGCCGCATTGTATAAGAGTTGAGTAGCGAATCAGGACGATAGCAAGGGGGACAATGTCCATGGAAAGTATTACTGTAAATGGAGTGATAACTTGCAACGGTAAGCCAGTCAAAACAACATGGGAGCTTGCAAAGAGAACTGACGGGACATGGTATCGGAAGGGATTCAGTGATGTCCTTCAGAAGGTCCATGACACCAGCAAGGGCGGTACAGCACGGCCTTCTGATTGTGACACCTATGTACCGGAAATGGTCAACCGAATCGAGTTGTCCGATCAGGAGATTGCTGAACTGGCGAACAAATATGATATAAACAATATGACACAGGACCAATACAACGCATTCTTGGATGAATTGGTGGAGAAAGGGGCGCTGACAAAATCCGATACGATGTGGCTAGGGCGTAGTGGACTTCAGCGCGTAGATGTTGACCTTGATGTATTATTTACTAAAGGCATGGCATCTGGGCCAATTACTATTTGTAGCACAGGAGATCTTGACGGAAAACCCAAAGAATCATTGGAGGATGCGGATGGCGACCTGATTGCCTGGCTTGAATCTATGTTAGCTCAGCAAAAGAGAGGGACTAACGGGGGAACAAGGGATAGTAGTGGTCAAAGAGCAGAAGCGTTGAACACCTTATACAATATTGTCAGGCGGATGTAAGCTATCTATGTCAGTAAAATGGCGGGGTATCCTAACCGGATGCCCCGCCGTTTACTATTGGGAGGAAAGAACCATCAGCTCTGCTGGTGGGCTTCTCCTTGTATGCTTTAGCAAAAAGCTACGACTGCCTTGTAATGTTGTCTCTTTCTCTGAGCTAAAAATTCTTTAGAGTGGGTCCTTCTGGTCGGTTCACCAGTGGCCCACCCTCGGTTCACCGCCAGGGCGCAATAACCCCCTGGCGGTGAACTTAT
>OFFH01001221.1_pt1 | contig 13862 bp, 8 predicted proteins | sample 1521341 | NCBI WGS metagenome assembly OFFH01 (sample SAMEA3504108, study PRJEB24116) | mouse gut metagenome | biome: mouse gut; feature: mouse-associated habitat; material: faeces | place: Denmark | collected 2011 | reverse complement strand
ATGGCAACGAACAAACTATTATGGTCTTCTAAAATCATTGGGGTGTTTTTTATGATGTTGGTTTGCACTCTTTCTGCAAATGCACAGTTTTTACGTACTTCTTATTTCATGGAAGGTGCCCATTATCGTCAACAACTGAATCCGGCTTTAACACCGACGAAAGGTTATTTCAACCTTCCAGTAATTGGTGCTGTCAATGCAACTGTCAGTTCTACTTCATTGGGTTATCAAGATATCATCGATATCATTGATAATGGTGACGATTTCTATACTAAACCGGATTTTATGAACCGTCTGAAAGATAACAATAAGCTGAATGTGAACTTCAGTACGGAGATTCTCTCTGCAGGATGGTATAAAGGTAAAAACTTCTGGTCATTCAATATCGGTCTGCGTACGGATATCGGTGCTAACTTGACAAAATCTATGTTCCAGTTTTTACATGATATGGACGGACTTGAAACAACTTGGCAAGACCAACAATTTAATATCGGTGGTCAGCAATTGAACATACAGGCATATACGGAAGTTGGTCTTGGACTCTCTCGTCAAATAAATAACCGTTTGACAGTGGGTGCTAGAGTGAAAGCTTTATTAGGAATTGGTAATATGGAATTGAAGATAAATAAAGCATACATGAATGCAGTCCTGCCTAGTAGCACGCGTATGCAGGAGTTTGAAAATATGCAGATTACTGATATTTCTCAAATAAACCAGTTGAAGAATGAAATTGGCAGCTATAAAGCAGAATTGGCTGTTGGTGCTAGTTTGGAAAGTTCTTTTAAAGGGTTGAACTTAGTACAGGAAGAAGGTCAAGATTATATCAGTGATTTTGATTTTGATGCTGGAGATATGGGAATTGCAGGTTATGGTTTTGGTATCGACTTAGGTGCTTCATATAAGATTATGGATAATTTGACAGTATCTGCGTCTATACTTGATTTAGGATTTATATCATGGTCTAAGGGAAGTACAAAAATGGCAACGGCTAATAGTGGAATTGATATGAAAGGTTCGGATTATGTAAATGAGCTTGCAGCTATCAATCCTTCTGATCCCGATGCTATGCAACAAGCTCAAGCTGTTATTGATGGATTTACAAATAAAGCGACAGATTATTTGAATCGTGTAAGTAATGGTGACGTACTTGACTATGAAATGTTGCAACTTAGAACGGAAGAAGCAAGCAAGTCTCGTAAATCTCGTCTTGCTTCTACTCTTGTATTAGGTGCAGAATACGGATTCTTCAATAACAAACTAGCTGTTGGCGCATTGTCAACAACTCGTTTTGTACAACCCGATGCACTTACTGAATTGACATTCTCTGCGAACTACCGTCCAAAAAGTTGGTTCAATGTAGCACTTAGCTATTCAGTTATCCAATCAGCTGGTAAATCTTTCGGTTTGGGTCTGAAGTTAGGTCCTGTGTTTGTCGGAACTGACTATATGTTCTTAGGAAAGAACTCTAACTCTGTTAACGGATTCGTCGGAGTATCTATTCCGTTAGGTGGAAGAAAAGCAAATAAAGAAGGATAAATATTTTAATTTCTCTCTAAACATTCTCTTTTAATTAACTCTCTATTGGGATAAAACGTATTATTCAAGAGGACGCCGAAAATCGGTGTCCTCTTATTTTTTAGTAGATTCTGCATGAGACGGTTAATTAAACGATACCCAAGGCAAACAGTAGGAAGTACCTTATTAAAAGTTTACTCATATCTATATGATTATGAGTCAATTTAAAAATAACAGCAAGCTACTTTGGTAAGTAAGAACAGCTTGCTGCTATCTTTATAATGTTTGTATCTTTATCAAAAGAGAATAATATATTAATCGATGTATTGTTTGATCTGTTCCACTGGTATTGACAGTTGTTCGGATATCTCTTCAACCGATGTCCCATTGTTACAGAGCATTTTAACCATTGAACGAATCACTTGTTCTTTCTGCTCAATCACTTGTTCTTTCTGCTCAATCACTTGCTCTTTCTGCTCAATTACCTGTTCTTTCTGTTCAATTTCCTTATTCTTCATCATAATTGTCGTATCCCTGTCCTCTATTTCAGAAAGAATCTCATCTTCTATCTCCATGGCACGACGTACGTTGGGTGCGGCGGCAGCTTTCAGCAGGCGGTGGACAACACACTTCACCTCATCATCAAGATGCTCATCATTAATTTCCAGATAGTGTTCGCTATCAGCCTGACGATATTCCTGGTCGAATACACTCAACAGACGTTCGAGGCGGTTGCGAGTTCGTCCGGTGAGGAAAGGAATCTGTACGATGATACTGTCGTGAGTCAGGCTCTCGATGAAGGGGTCGGGAGCAGGAAGAGGATTGTCGTCATAATCCAGATAGCGGCGGCGTACGTAAACCACCGGTTCGGTAAGGTCACCCAAGGGATGTCCCAGGATGTAGATAGAGATAATGGGCAAACCATACGTACGCCTTTGCCCATACTCGTTCTTTTTTTCGACAATGTTCTCCTTGTCGAGATACTGAGTGCCTAAATACTGGCGGAAGCGCAAGGTTTCAGTGATGAGCCAAGTCTTTTGCAGTTCGATAAGGACAAGGTGTTCGGAGCCGTCGTCTTCACGAATCTTTGCTGAGAAGTCTATACGGAAGAGTGAGATGCGAGTCTGTTCCATGGAAGTATACTCGTGGCGGCGCATTTCAAGGTCTATGATTTCCTTTTTGAGCAATGCGGAAAGTAATATCTTGGCGACTTTCTTGTCTTCCATCAAGAACTTGAAGACAGCATCGTAAATGGGATTGGCGATGATAGTCATATTGCTTATAGTTTAATAATTAAGCAAATATACTTCTTTTATTTGATTAATGAGAGGGTGGAAAGGTTAAATTCTCCTATCAGAAAGGAATTAGGACATTCTAAGTTACAGCGATTGATTCCTCCTATTTTAGGATTAAAGAAGTATCAGCTTTGTTTAAAACTACTATTTGAACTCTGAATTCATCTATTTTAAGTACAGTCCTGAATAAACTTTTGGTGCGTTTGTTTTACATTTTTTATTCTTCTCTTGGTAAGAGAAGTAGTCTTTGCTACAAATGTATACAAAATACGTATAAAAACAACTTTAAACAGAAATTAATTTGTCTTTATCTTCATTTTTAACATTAAAATGCGCATTATGTAATCATCTGTGCAGTTTTTATTTCTCATTCTCACCTATTTAGAGATATATTCTTACCCTGATCCTTCTCTTACCAAGAGATATATTACCACTACTCCTTCTCTTACCAAGAGAGGTATTGAAAATGAGTAGAAATGACAGCCTAAAATCAAAAAAATATTGCCTATGTACATACTTAATTGTAATATAAAACATCAATCGAAAGAATACCGATTAACGACGAATAATCAAGAATAATAATGTAAATAAGACATGAAACGCAAGATTTTATTTCTGATGATAGCCTTGTCAGTTTCTTTGCATTTTAGACTAAATGCACAAGAGGTGGCAATAAAGACGAATGTGCTATCCGATGCTTTTCTGAATGTGAATGCCGGAATCGAAGTTTCCGTAGCGCCCCGTTGGTCAATAGACTTGAGTGGTGACTTCAACGGGTGGAACCTGTCACATGGGCGCCGTTGGAAACACTGGTTGGTGCAGCCCGAAGCCCGTTATTGGTTCTGTGAAGCTCTTGGCGGACATTTTGTCGGTCTGCATGCCTTCACTGGGCAGTATAACGTGGGACATCTCGACACTGACTTCAAGTTCCTTGGTACTAATTTCGCCAATTTCAAGACCCATCGCTACCAAGGATGGATAGGGGGGCTTGGATTAGCCTATGGATATAGTTGGTTGTTGGGAAAGCATTGGAATCTTGAAGCCGAAATCGGCTTAGGTTGGGCTTACACCCGCTTCGACCGTTTTGAATGTGTAGGCTGCGGACGCCGAGCTGGTAAGGGACATCACAACTATGTAGGTCCGACGAAAGCAGCTGTCAACCTCGTATATGTTTTCTGATTATTAACACGCTAATACAAGTGATACCGATATGAAATTACCAAAAATATGGATAGCCGCCCTTGCCGTAATGGCAACAATGGGGACGGCAACTGCCGGCATATCCGTTGCAAGTGCGGCAACCGGCACACTGCCGGAACAAGACCCGCGTGTGAGAGACCTGAAGGTGGAACGCTCGGAAAATAACCTTTTTGTATCCATGCAGCTTGACCTGTCGGAACTTACCCTCAAGTCTAACCGCGAAATTACCTACCTGCCCGTGCTGACTTTCGGTGAGCGGCATTTGGAACTTCCGCGTGTCATCGTAGCAGGTCGTAACCGCTACATACAGAATCTTCGCCACGGCGACCTCTCGCACGGTGCCCGTTTGTGTCGTCCGGGAAAAGTGGTAGACTACTCTGCCCTCATTCCTTACGAACAGTGGATGGAGACAGCCACGCTGTCTCTCTTCGAAGACGAGTGCGGCTGCGGATTCAACGTTGTTTCGCACGACCGTAAAGACTTGGCAGTGCTTGACTTTACGCCTAAAGTGTTCAAGCCCGCATACGCTTTCGTCACTCCTGTTGCAGAACTGGTGAAGACACGCGAAGCGCGCGGTTCCGCCTACATCGACTTCCCCGTCAACCGTACAGAGATCCGTCCCGATTATCGCCGCAACCCCGAAGAATTGCAAAAGATACGACATACGATTGATGTACTGCGCAGCGATGCCGACACACGCATTGTCTCCGTTTCTATCGAAGGTTTCGCTTCGCCCGAAGGTCCTTACGCCAACAACGAACGCTTGGCGAAGGGGCGTACTGAAGCATTGCTCAATTATGTTCGCGGGCTTTATACGTTCGACGCTTCCATTATGAAATCCTCTTGGGTAGCGGAAGACTGGGCAGGGCTGCGCCGTTACGTCCAATCCTCTGACATTGCTCAGAAGGCAGACATTCTTTCCATTCTCGACATGGAAAACCTTACACCGGACGCCCGTGAGTGGAAACTCAAGTCCGCCTATCCGGAGCAATACCGCTTTTTGTTGGAAAACGTCTATCCGGGGCTTCGCCATTCGGACTATGTGGTGGAATACACCATTCGTTCTTACACCAATGTAGAGGAAATCAAGGCAGTGATGAAGAGTGCTCCGCAGAAACTGAGCCTTCATGAGATGAATGTCGTGGCACAGAGTCTCGAACCTGGTTCGGACGAATATTGCGAAGTGTTTGAAGTGGCGGTACGTATGTATCCGGACGATCCGGTTGCCAATCTCAATGCTGCTAACATTGCTCTCGGACGCGATGAACTAGAACGCGCGGCAGGTTATCTTGCCAAGGCGGGCAATACTCCCGAAGCAACGTATGCCCGTGGCATTTATGCTGCCAAAGGTGGCGACTATGTAGAAGCTGTCCGTTTGTTCGACGATGCATCGAAAGCAGAAGTCCGTCAGGCTTCGGAAGCCGTAGCGCAGCTGCGTGAATTGGGATTGATAGAATAAAGAAATGTATTTCATATAACTATTTTTAAATTCATTATTATGAAGAAAAGTAATCTATTATTCAGTGCTGTCATGGCACTGGCAATGGGGTCGCTGGCAAGCTGTTCTTCCGACGACTTGGTGACCGAAGTTCAAGGTCAGGAAACAACGGTTGACCACGACCAGGTGCGTTATCTGAACGTAACGATTGCAAGTGCGGGAGGGGTAGGAACACGTGCCGTTGAGGGTAATTTCGAGACAGGTACACCTGAAGAAAACAAAGTCAACAGTATGACTTTTGTATTCTATGATGCGGCTGGTAAACCTACAGGACAAGTACATAGACCTACAGCAGCTGACATTGATGAAGGAACTTTCACACCAGGAGGAGGCTCTATAAACAAAATCTGGACTTCTACTGTTCCTGTTGAATTAAGTCAAGGAGATAACTTGCCGGCTTATGTCATGTGTTTCATTAACCCGATTAATGAAACAGATCTTATTAACGCATCGATTGATGAAGTGGAAGGAATTAAACGTCAGGCAGTTGTTGTAAATGGCAGTTTCCCTATGAGTAATTCGGTTTACTACGGTAAAAATCCTATTACTGGTGAAGAATATGCCCGTATGATTGCTTCACCTATTGTTACAGGACAGCTATATACCAATCAGGAGGATGCTGCTAAACCAGATGCACAAGGTATAAAAATTTATGTTGAACGATATGCAGCACGTATCGATCTTACTCTTGCTCCCGGTGCTATCCTTCCGAATGAAGATGTAGAGGGTTACCAATTGACATTTATTCCGGAAGCATGGCGCCCGAATGCAATCGACCAAGAACTTTATGCTGTCAAAAGATATGGACTGATAGAAAACGGAATTGCAAACTATAAACCGGGGTATGCTGCTCTTGTTGGTAGACTGGGTGATAGTTGGTGGAATGAACCTGATAACTATCGTAGCTATTGGGGGTGTTCACCTTCATACTTTGAGAATGAATATCCGAAAGTTTCTGATGACATTACTGATGTGGTAGGAGATAATGCCCATACAGATCAATATCCTTATGATTTGCATTATTTCAATTACAATCAAATTAAGGGTAGTAACAATGGTAGTAGAGCTGTTACTTTGCAACCTTCTAAGGAATGGGATGCCACGAGCGGTTTCAATGGAACATTCTATGCACGTGAAACAACTACAGCTGTAGAAGCATGGCAGGATGCAAAAGAGTATAATCCGAAGGCTACCATTGTGTCTGCTGTCATTGTCGGAAAATATCAAGTTACTCCTACGGACGGAGAAGCATTGCCTTTAGGAACTACATTCTATCTTTATGGTAAAACCGACAAAAAATGGAATCTTTATTTAGATGATGCTGACGGAGTTTCTAATGGTATTAAAGCGGCTATGCTTGAAAATCAAAATGTAGTTCTTCAAGAAGTGGATGGGGTGTATACTCCTATTAGAACGGCAGAAAACTTTATAGTAGACCATCCTTCTAAAGGTGTTCGTGATATAAAAGGACAACCTGTTGCCGGTCGTCTTGTAGCTCTTCAACTTAAGGAAGTTCCAACAGAAGCTCTGTATTATTACGATACTGATATTCTTGATTATGAGATTATTACAGCTGATAATCTTGATAAAGTAAACTCCAACCTTCTTGCTGCTGGTTATGCACGTAAATATGGTGAGGGACTTTGCTACTTTAGTATTCCTATTGAACATCTTGGTATTTATAAAAATGCAACAGAAGGAGTATATGGGGATGGTTATAAAAATGCCGACGGCTCATATAATTTTGCAAATTGTCCTGCCGGTTCATTTGGTATCGTACGTAACCACGCTTACAATATTAATATTAATAGTATCTCAGGTCTTGCTACTGCCCTCCGCGATGGAGACCAGCCGATTGTTCCTCCGATGGATGAAGTTTCCTACTACATCTCCGCTCGCCTGAACATTCTGAACTGGCGTATCGTACCATCTCAGAAAGTAGATCTGTAATCGTACTTATTCGAGATTGACTTCTCGAACAACATACTGATACAAGAACAGTGGCGGTAGTCTGCGCACTTCCGCACTCCGCCACTGTTTTCTTTCTTGTTGTTAACACTAAAGAAACCGTTCACTGTAAGCAAGGCATCATTGCTTCCGCTTGCCGTCCACAAATCACGGAGAGCCTGGCATTCTCCAAAATCCCCTTGGCCGCAAGGGCATATATCGCGGCGAAGAATCCCGAAGGCATGCTTCCACAAGCAACACCTTCCACTGAAACAGAAAACAACGAGATTGCCACTTGCAGGCAATCCTACACATATACAGAAAAATGAATAAATAAAAAACATAACGCTATGACAATGTTAGAATTACGACGCATCTGGCACACCTGCATGTTACTGGGAATGATTGCTTTGGGAACTGCATCGTGCGACTCGGCAATCTACGACGACGAAGGAGACTGCGCGGTACACTACCGTGTGAGCTTCCGTTACACAAAAAACATGCTGCGCGGAGATGCTTTCGGTCCGCAAGTGACCCGTGTACATCTGTATGTATTCGACAAGCAAGGCAGATTGGTGACCGAACAGACCACCGACCGCGAACTCACCACCGACAACAACTTCTTTATGGAAGTAAATGTCCTGCCCGGCACATACGACCTGCTTGCCTGGTGTGAAGGCGACTCGCCTATTGCCAATGTTACTTCGTTCGTGATAGGTGGCGGTGGCACGCCTGCAGCTATCAGCGACCTCGGTGCTACGCTGCCCCTACAAGGTACAGCTCCCAATCAATACAGCGACCGCGACATCACGCGTCTCTACCACGGATTGGCGACCGATGTCAACTTCCCCGACACCTACGGCATTGTCGACATTGCCCCCATCTACCTGACACGCGACACTAAGCACCTCAGTGTCCTGCTGCAAAATATGGACGGCTCCGCCATGGAGCGCGACGAATATACTTTCGCCATCGAAGCATCCAACAGCGCAATGGACTATCGCAACAACATCATTTCGTCCACTCCGTTCAGTTATCGCCCGTGGTCTACCGAACTGACTTCCGCTTCGTTCGACCAAAACGACACCGAACCGGAAGCCCGCACAGAAAAAACTACCCGCGCACAGACCGAAGCCAACGGACTGCTTGCTGAACTGACCACCGGACGACTCATTGCCGGACACCACCCCAAACTAGTGGTGCGCAACGCTGACGGAGAAGATGTGATCCGCATCGACCTGATCCGCTACCTTCTTCTAGTGAAAAGCAAATATGAGGGCACTAATTCCGACCAGAACTACCTCGACTGTTACGATGACTACACCATGATGTTCTTCATCGAAAACGGAACATGGGCGAAAGCCAAAATCTACATCAACAACTGGCGTGTCGTTCCACCGCAAGACACTGAACTCTAAACCGACGATAATTATGAAGTATCGATTTGCCATACATCCCCACACGCTTGTCCGGTTGCTTGTTATACTGCCGGCCGTGTTGTTGTTTGCCGTGAGTTGCGTCAACGACTATGACAACTGCACCACACCCGCATCCGAACACACTGCCGACCCCGTGAAGCTGCGCTTCACCATCGTCACCCGCACGGCGATGGATAACCACACGCGTCAGACCCGTGCCGCCGACATTTCAGGCGAAGAAAAAGGCACTGCCCCGGAGAACTACCTCAACCTCGCCGGACGCGATATACGTTTCCTTCTTTTCGACGGAGAGCAGAAGTTGCTACGCGAATTTACCCCCGATGCCGACATCACTGTGGCGGAAGGAAGCGCCAACTCCAACTATGTAACATATACTGTGCGCGCCACCATTGCCGAACCCTATTTCGCCCGTGTTGCCGACGGTAATCTCTCTTTCTATATCATGGTCGTAGCCAATGGCAAGCCTTATCGGCAGAACGCTTTCGTGCTTGCTCCGGGAACCACCACTATCAAGGCTATTGCCGACCAATTGGTTGCCTTTACGCTGCCAACACATACGGAACTTCCCGACGGGAGTAGCATCGGTTGGGTACCTTCGCAGCCCGGTGAAGCCAACGGCGAATACATCCCCATGGCGGGACTGCAACAGTTCACTCTTCCGCAAGGAGCATTCAACGGCAACAATGGACCTGAAGGTTTCGTGGAACTCTCACCGGAAAACGGGAACAAAGACATCAACATGCTACGTGCGTTAGCCAAAATAGAAGTGATTGACAAAATCGATATAATTGATAACTTGGCGAATGCACCTGCAGGACGTGTTTCTGTGGAAAAAGTGGAATTGTTGGGCTATTGTGCCACCGGAACAGTGCTGCCGGCATACGGTCAATGGAACCGAAACGGCGTGCTTGAAACGCAGCAAGTCGAAGCCCCGACTATGGCATCATCGCTTGCCTATCGCGCACCAAACAGTGATTATCTAGCGGATAATCAGAATAATGCGTTGATTGACTTTCATCAAGATGAAAACGCCACAGAAAACCGTGAGGATGGTTGCTCGGTATTTTCGGTGTATACTACGGAGTATTCTTTGGCAGCTATCGGGAATGCCGTGCGTCCGTATGTGCGTGTCATTGTGCAGGAGCCGGAAGGGAAAGTTGAAAAAATCTATCGGCTGCGTTTAGCTACCTATACAAATGGAACAGCGGGAGAAGATAACAATATTTCCGCACTGCTTCGTAATCATATCTACCGATATGAAATAACCTCTGCAAGTACCGAATTGGAAATACAATACACACTTTGCCCCATGGGGGAAGGCATAGCGCAGATTCCTCCATTTAATTAATAATCTACTTTTTTTTAGAACGGACAATGAAACAACTGATATACCTATATAGAAAAGCGGTTATCCTGCTGCTGACACTGGCAATTGGCGGTGTGCTTGCCGTCTCCTGTCGTGATGATGAAATATACGCTTCGCAAGAGAATGGGGTAGAGGGAGCACCTACGATGCTGACTCTTTCGGTGAACCTGAATGAGATGAAAGGCATGTCGCGTGCCGCCATGACGGACGAAAACACCAGACGAGTGAACACCTTGTGGGTGGGTATCTACAATGTTGCCACCGGTCAGTGTACATATAGCCATGTATATACCCGTGACGAATTAAATACCAATCATACAGCTGTCTCTTTGAACGGTATAGAGACAAAATCGGGTGTAAGTTATGTAGTGGCGGTGGCTAACGTTGCCGACAATTATGGTATTACCGACAATGCCGCTTTGAAAGCAGCGGCAGGACTTGCCGACGGAAGGGGAGGAGTCTTGCAAACGCTTCTCGAAAAAGCCGACACATGGGAAAAATATAAAAGTATATCCTTCATGCTGACCGACCCTTCGAATATCGACTTCTCCGGTAGCAATAACCTAGCGATGAGTGGTTCGTATCATGCCGACAGCAATGTGGGAAACGACCCTGCTGCTTGGTATGGTGAAGAGGGAAATCCCGAATCGGTATATATCTCCGCTACTACTGCCAAGCTGCCGGGATATATTCATCTGCGTCGCATGATTTCTTACGTGAAATTCAATATTGCCGCTAATCCGAATATCATCGTAGAGCCGGTAAGCTGGAAAGTGTACAACAACCCTATCATCGCTTACTTACAGGAAAGAGGGGAAAACGCTGCCGATGTATCTACATACTTCGGTGACAGGGAAGGATATAGCACCAATTACGGAGAATCGAACCTCTCGTATGATTTTACACCGGAGGAGAACTTTACGACGGCAGCCGGCGGAGCGATAGCCGGTGGTATAGAAGGCGTCACAAAGGGAGTTTCTTTCGATTTCTACCAGTTCGAAAACAAACAGACAGCGATTGAATATGCCCCCGTGGGGCCTGATGATTATGTAGGTATACGCCCCGCTGCCGATTCTCCGTATGCCGACCGTGAACGCGAATGGAAAACCGATATGATGGATGCTGCCAATAATACGTATAAAGAAAATACTTCTGTTTACAAAAGTCTGAGTGGAAGTGCGACGCCCGGTGAGGTGGATTCGAAGAATTATGCAACGTATGTCACTTTCAGACTGAAAGTGACATATTGGGTGAATCAAGTGGGTGATACTGAAATTGGAACGGAAACTCCTGTCAACCCTGCCGATAATCCTAATGCTACACGCCGGGAAGGATACGCCAACTATACGGTGCATTTAGGATACATAGAAGGAGGTAACGAACTGGAGAAAGCTCACGACTTTAACTGCCGCCGCAACATGAAGTACACTTATAATATAAAGGTGAATAGCTTGAATAACATTATCGTGGAAGCATTTAGTAATGAGGAACGTCAGCCCGGAGCCGAAGGCGACGTCACCGACGTGCAGAACACGGGACGCGTTGAACTTGACGCACATTACTCTACATTCAATATCCAGTTGACTTACAACGAGCGGCAGAACCTGCAATGGATGATTGAAGCCCCCTATGACAATACGACCTATTCATATTATGCTGCCGATTATCGCCCGGGTGGGGTACATGCCGGGACAAATTTGGAGGATAACCAATTCTATAACTGGATTCGTTTTAAGCCGACAAGAGAAGGGGTGCTTCGGCGTTATAAAGATTTTGAAACGGATGATGAACCTTGGACATTGGAACAGTTGGCAGATCCGAAGAATAACTTAGGTATAAGCGCAGATGATGAAGGAAATGTAGTTGCGAATAATCCTGCAAATGCCGACACTCCGTTGTGGTACACCGTATTCGTTGATGAATATGTTTACCATAAGGATGCGAATGGAAATTCCACGTATAGAGATGACCCTGATCGCGGACAAGTAGAAGGAGGTTGGCGTGCTTATGTCAACCAAGCACCCCGTATTGCATGGATTGCTTGCAACAACCGTCAGATATCGGCAGACCGCGAAAGCATCTACCTGAATTCTAAATATATGATATCGCAGAATTCCATTCTGACATATTATTCGGCAACTAGTCCTACCCCTAATGGAACAGCGCTCGGCATGGAGCGTGAAAGCGAGACATTCGGCTTGAACCTAGCCTGGTCGCAAACAGCATGGAATGCGTTAAGTAATCCGAATACAGACAATGGGCGTTACAATGTGTGGTATTATCTTACTGAGGGGAATCCTGAGGAGTTATCATCTACGTCTGCACGTGGCTGGACTAATGTGGCCGCTACTAGCAATGTACAAATTAAAGGAAGGACTACAGCTTGCTACACTCCGTTCTCACGCAATGCTATTAATACAGCTCAGTTAACCGAAACTTCGGGGACAAAAACCGCACCGGTTTTTATGCCTGCTCGTATAACTGGTAATTTGTATAATAGCACGCCAAACAAAACGCGTACCACTTACAACCCGTTTCCCAATGGAGATAATTATGAGGTTATCACAGCCTGTATGTCGCGCAACCGGGATGAAAACGGAAATGGGCTTATTGATGCCAATGAGATGAAATGGTATGTACCCACTACAGGAAAGTATGCCCGTATCATCCTCGGGCGTGCCGTTATCCCGCAGTCGCAGCGTCTTATGAACTTCGACGAGACACCTGTATACGGGTTCAACGGCAACACGGAAAAGTCGGACAATAATACAAGATATCACTTTGCTTCAAGTGATAAGAAAGTGGTGTGGGCGGAAGAAGGTACTTCTACGTCAGACTGGTTGCAGAGTGATTGGGATATGGGTGCCTGGCAAGTGCGTTGCGTGCGTAATTTGGGTGTAAATATGGGGCGTGTTATTGAGAATGACCCTGTAACGCCGGCATATAGATATGATAATCAAAATTATATGTTTACGCTGGCATATTATGAGGACGGTTGTAAACGCGCACCACAATCCAACCATTTGCTTGCCCACGATGTGCAGTCTTCCGACAACCAGCCTGCCTATCAATTTGAAGTGGCTAATGCAAGATGTAATTCTACTAATACTACCAATATCAATTCGGGAGCAGGGCTATCGTTAAACGCAGACGGTGCGTTGAGTGGATATACAGCTGCCCGTTGGAAAACGGCTTGCGATAATAATTATATCTGTGGCAGATATTCTCAAGAGGCGGGTGGTAGTGACCGTGGCACTTGGAGAGTCCCCAATCAAAAAGAACTTGTTATGATGCGTCGTGAGGGACTTTTGACAGGAAACAACAATGTAGATGCGTATCTCTCTTGTACGCAAGAGCATTTTGAAAGTACTAAAGAAACAGATAGGGGACGGTTCTTCCTTTTCTTCCCCAACCGAGGTACCATTAATCCGGGTCTTGGTACTAACGGAGCTTATCATGTAAGGTGTGTGCGCGATGTTATGAACAATTAAAACATAGATTAAACGTTTACGTAACCATCTTTTTTGTACCTTTGCGCCCGAAAACCAGTGTGATAATTTAAATATTGAAATATTATGAGTAAGAAAGCCCTTTTAATGATC
>OFFH01001216.1_pt1 | contig 13889 bp, 18 predicted proteins | sample 1521341 | NCBI WGS metagenome assembly OFFH01 (sample SAMEA3504108, study PRJEB24116) | mouse gut metagenome | biome: mouse gut; feature: mouse-associated habitat; material: faeces | place: Denmark | collected 2011 | reverse complement strand
GGGCGCGGGGCGGTAGGTCGCTACCCTATTTGTTTTTGCGGAGGGCCGTCCCTCATGTTCTGAACGTAGTATAGCACAAGTACTCTCCTATAATAGCGGAGAGTACTTGTGCCATTTTTATTTTTTTCAATTTTCTTTTTGCCCTGGATGTGTTCGGAGATGTGATAGAGATGTTCAAAGATATTTGAAATAAGAGGAAAGATGACTAAACATGTTTATACATTTTGAAAAATGTATTTCAATACGTTCAGAAATACGCAGAAAGGCACTGGAATCTACATTTCCAGCGCCTTTTTATTCCTCAGATAATTTTTAAGCACCAACTGTATACTTTCTTTCTCGTCCTTTGATAGATGGCGATAGTTGAGAATAAGTGTGGTTTCCTCTTTTGTTGGTTCAACTTCCTCTACAACGGTTTGCTCTAATGATGGAGTATGCCCGACCAAATAATCAATAGATGTTTCAAAGTAATCTGCCAACTTTATAAGGGCAGATATATCCGGCTCCACATTATGATTTTCGTACTTGTTCACTGATTGTTGGCTTGTACCCATAACATCTGCTAGTTGTTGTTGACTTATTCCTTTATTTATACGCAACTTCCGCAAATTTTTTACCATGAACTCACCTCTACCCACATAGTAACAACCTGCGCGTGTGAATGATAAATCTTTTTTGTTGTTAAAACACATTGAAAACAACTCAAAGTTGTGATATGATATGTGTGGTACCAGAACAAGTTAATTTATAAAGAAAGGATTTGAAGAACATGAAACGTTTGGTATCCCTGCTACTCTCTCTAGCTGTTGTAGTATCCCTTATCCCGGCTGCACTTGCGACTGGGAGCCCCCCGTATTCCTTGGAGTATTTAAACAATATCGAAGGAACAAAATACTCAAAGTTTATTACCCTTGATGATATTGAAACATCCGAATATTCTCGGCTTCAACGCACCTTGGAAGTATATGATGTTTTTGAACTTTATCTTTCAGCAGGTGGTTCATGGTCTGCTACAATAGAGCCTTTTCGAAAAGCATTTCAAAAAGCAGGATTTAAGGAAGATGTTATTTCTGATCAAAACAACCAAGATACATATTGTTATAGTTTAAACAATGATGTGTTTATTATTTTGGGTGAAAAGGCATCTCAAGCTATTTTGAACGAAAGTGGTCTTGTCTACATTGAGCACAATTATGTTACTGCTCCCTCTACTACCGCTCCCTCAAATCCAACGCAAACTAATCCGTCCTCCCCTTCATCGACTATAACTGCCCAACAAGCCGCACAGTCTCTATATGAACTTGGGCTTTTCAGCGGCACAGGAACAGATGCAAGCGGCAATCCAAATTTTGACCTTGACCGTGCTCCCACCCGGCATGAAGCAGTTACCATGCTCGTTCGTTTGCTGGGCAAGGCAAGTGAAGCGGAGAGCGGGAACTGGAACACTCCCTTCACAGATGTAGCAAACTGGGCAAAGCCGTATGTAGGTTATGCCTATACTAACGGCCTAATCTCTGGAACATCGGCCACAACGTATGGCGGCGACCAAATCGTAACAGCTTCACAGTATCTTACTTTTGTCCTTCGCGCTCTTGGTTATCAGGTCGGCACAGATTTTCAGTGGGATAAAGCATGGGAATTGTCTGACAAAATCGGACTGACAAACGGCCAGTATAACTCAAGCACAGCAAATTTCACACGGGGCGATGTCGCAATCATTTCTAATAATACATTGTCTGTAAAATTAAAAAATAGCACACAAACTCTGCGGGATTCCCTTAACACAACTATGCCAGGCGGCAAACTCAATACACCTACTATATCCGCAAATTCAAGGTGGACATATAATTATCGACTTCCAAATGGAAACTTTAGCGGCTCACGATATGTCATGAATGTTAAATGGACTCCTGTGAGTGATGCAGATGGTTACATTTTATACGTAAAACAAGGTGATTGGGGAACGTGGGAAAAGTATAAAACATATGATTCCTCTGCAACAGGAGATATATTCGATTATTGGCGCAGTGGTATCGTATATTCCTTCAAGGTAGTTGCGTACAAAGGAAGTGGTACAAATATAGTTTATAGCGATGAATCTAATATTGCATCGGAAATGTGGTATAGCCCTAAATCCAATTAGCGATTAACAAAGGATAGGCGCACAAAAAGCGCACAGACCTAAAAAATCTGTGCGCTTTTCTCTTGATTGCTCTTGCCGAGTGTTCGCATGAGTGTACCTTTACGAACATGTAAAAATGCCACTTCATTCATGTCCGTAAAATATAAAATTTATTTTACAAATATATTCGTAAATATATTTACTTTTGCGAACAGGTGTGATACAATGCAAACAGATAAAGCGATTGAAGGTGAGTGATTGGATAGCCGAACTTATTATTACGCGAGAGTATCAAGTAAGGAACAAAACCTTGACCGACAGATTGCCGCTTTTGTTGCGCTTGGGGCGCAGGAGCGGGAAATCATCACCGATAAGGAGAGCGGCAAGAACTTAAACCGGACGGGGTATCAAGCCTTAAAGAATGCCATGCTTCGGCGGGGTGATACGCTTGTTGTCAAGTCTCTTGACCGATTGAGCCGCAATAAATGTGATATTAGAAACGAACTCCAATTTTTCAAGGACAACGGAATCCGCCTCAAGGTCATTGATCTGCCCACAACCATGATGGAACTGCCAGAGGGTCAAGAATGGGTATTTGAGATGGTAAACAACATCTTGATTGAAGTCTTGGGGACAATCGCAGAGCAGGAGCGGGAAACCATCCGCAAGCGTCAAGCGGAAGGAATTGAAGCGGCAAAGCAAAAAGGGAAAAAATTAGGCCGTCCCGCACTTACCTTTCCCGCAAACTGGCAAACGGTCTATTCCTCTTGGAAATCGGGGGAGATAACTGCAAAGGCGGCAATGGAGCAAACCGGAACGAAAAGAACCAGCTTTTACAAATTGGTCAACATGACGGAAAAACAGTAAAAAAGGACACAGTTTGCGCGGGACACATTTCTTTGCTTTTGATTATAGGACAGCGGCGGCGGGACACAGGTGGGACACTCAAAGTGCAAAAAAAGGGAGGCAGGTCTCCCTGTCTCCCTCAAAAGGATATTCTGTTTAGGCCTTCTCAAAGACATCCTTGCCCATTCCACAGATGGGGCAGACCCAGCTGTCGGGGACCTGGTCCCAGGGGGTGCCGGGGGCGACGCCGTTGTCGGGGTCGCCTGCGGCGGGGTCGTACTCATAGCCGCAGGGGCAAACGTACTTGTCCATATTTCCCTCCGAAAATCAGCCGAAGTACCGCTCCAGCAGACCCTTGAAGGCCTTGCCGTGGCGGGCCTCGTCGCGGGCCATCTCGTACTACGGGCCGCAAGCGGCCCTCCGTGGGGGGCGCTATTTCCAAGGGGTTAGGGGCATTATCGCGGGACACAGCGTGTCCCAAAGCAAAGAAGTGTTACCATGCAATCAAGTGTCCTAAATATAAATTTAGGAGGGCTTGAACATGGCACAGCACAACAACATAGGAGTATATCAGTTACCCAACGGGAATTGGGCGTATCGCTTCACGCAAACAGTAAACGGCAAGCGGCACAACCACAAAAGTGTCAAGGATGAAAACGGGGAGCCGATGAAAAGCCAAAAGGCGGCAATTCGGGCGCGGCAACTGGCAATCATGGCATTGGAGGCAAAGCAACAGCAAAAGCCGAAATTGAAAGTTACTTTTCAAATGGTCTATCAGGAATACTGTAAAAAGGGGCGCGGCGGGAAAGCCTATACCACAATACGCAAGCAGGATAGCATTTGGAATAACCATCTTGCCGCACAGTTTGGGGAGCGGTTTGTTGACGAAATCAGCGTTGCAGAAATCAATGATTATCTTGCTACCCTCTACTACACGGAGGGCCGCGCTTATCGGTACGTTGAAAGTTTTCTGAAAATGTTCTATCTGATTTTTGGGCAAGCTTATTCCCGCAATTATTTGGACGTAGACACCTACAATAAGCTGTGCGTCAACAAAGATGTTAGAATCCGTATGCCAAAGATGAAGATCGACGAAGATACTGACATTGTTGCTTTTGATTGTGAACAGGTGGAATTACTGGACGAATATTTTAGCGGCACAAATGCTGAAACTGCTTATTTATTAGGCCGCTACTGCGGTTTACGGATTAACGAGTGCTACGGGCTGAAATGGGAGAACGTGGACACAGAGCGCGGTACGATAATCATTGATAGGCAGATGCAGTATCAAGAGGGATTGATAAAGCTGGTTTCTCTAAAGACCAGAAACGCTCGTAGAACGGTCTACATGAGCGATAAGTTAAAAGTGTATTTTCAAAAATTGGAGCGGGACAATAAAAACCTGTCTGCGGTACAGGCCGCACAGAGGGTGCAAAACCAGACCTTCATTACCGACATTGACGGGCAGACAATTTCTTCCCTTGCGTTGGTAAACAGTCTGCCGAATGGGAAGATACAGACCGTAAACTCCATGAAGTACCATTCAAAGGCCATCAAGCAGAAATTGGGAATTAACTTCAAATATCATCACTTGCGGCACACCTACGGGACAAGGCTTGCGGAGATGAATACGCCCACGCATATTCTTTGCAATCAGATGGGTCACGCGAGCGGGAAAGTCACAGAACGGTATTATCTGGCAGTATCGAAGCCGGGAATTGATGTGCTAACAAGAAATCTTAATGCCATGTAACCAGCGCGGAACAAGAGGACGGGGGATGATTTTCTTTGTCCTCTTGCTTTTTTCAATGGATTTGAAAATGCACTTTCAATATCTCATAACATCTTTTTGCATCTTTGCTATAGCTAACAACAACTATCGTCAAGTATGGAATATCTTTGGATAACTCAAAACATCATAGGTACAAAAATCATCGTATATTATCATAGGGGAAAGAACCCTTCATAAGTCCATAAAAATAACTATCCGGGGCCTCTCCTTTCGCAAGACTCAAAAAATATTCTTTCATCTCAGCTTCTGCATTTTCAGGATAGATAATTTCAATGGGCGGACAAAATTTCTGAGTCCACATATACAATTCAGGGGTAGCTTCTTCATGAATGGTCGCAATAAAAGACGTATTCCCATCGGGTGACACGAAAACCTCATTTCCAAATTTGGAAATAATATCGGAAATGTAATCTTTATCTACTCTTAATTTTGTCGTTTCGGAAGGAATATCACTTCTTGCGTCCAACCATTCTTGTGCAATAGCTTTTCCTTCTCGCTTTTCAGGGAAGATTTCTATTTGTTCCATGAGCCCCAAGTCTATTCTTTCAAATTCATACACATATTGGCCGCTTTCATCCATATCTTCATACTGAAAGTCTATGTCATCATCATATATAATCTCCCCGTTATCATCCACATATTCCCCATATTCAACACTGTATTCTAAGCCCAACTTGAACCATACGATTTTAGGAATTTTCACAATCGCATAAATCCAAAATTTGTTATGAGCCCAAGTAACACTGTAAGGACTGGCAGTAATAATTTCGCTATTATCCAACTTGCGATACTTTTTAGGCCTGCTTTGACCGGGCAAATTATACTCAAAATACATGAAGCTAATTTTTTTATCCTGTGCAATAGCCTCATAAATAGTATCTAACCCTTTCATTGCTTCTTCATTAACAGCACGAACACGATTAGGGATATAGGTCTGACGGTTCAAGGATGGACGCGTGTATTCGTCTGCAAGTTTCATTATTTTTTGTGTAAGACTATCTGCCTCTTGCTGTGTAATAAATTGTGCGGCTTGTATACTATTAACAATTGACCGCAATTCATGTGGCTCAAATGGCGGATTGCGCAAGAAATAGCCCCGCTGTCGCCCATCATAATCAATTTCAAGCCTGAAAAAATTCCTTAGCGTTTCTATGTCTCGATATACAGTTTTTATCTTTACTTCATGCCCCACACTTTTTAGATATTCAAGTATGTCTACCGCTTTTACCGCATGGGCAGGGGTTGCGTTAATACATAGGTAGTCACGCAGTTTTACAAGACGCTCAGCAAGAGCCTGTGCCCTATTAACATATGTGGACATGCATCGAATCTCCCTCTTGTTGAAATCTGTACTTCAATATTACCATATCATCAAGAGCAAAGCAAGATGAAGGAGCGGGAGTTCATCCCCCGCCCCCCTGTGTTTATCCCGCAACTACCATTTGCGTATCACAGTCCATACAAGCGATATTCACCGTTTTCGTTGCCCGAACAGAATTTCTGCAACAGGGACAGATATATTTCCTTGTGCTGGATGTGCGCGGCGTGGTCGTAGTATTTCCATCATGCGTACCCGTACCAGTGACCCGGAATCCCGCAAACTCATTCCTGTTGATTAAAATATCCGTCAGGCCATTTTCAAGGATGAAGTCAAGGAGTTCATCGCCGGGATATGTATGCGACCAGCCGTATTTCTCACTGTGCTCCACGATCAGGCCGTGGGCCTCTGCCGCTACTTTGAATTTCCTATTGTGGTACGTGTTCCCGCGACTGCAATCTTGAATCCCCTGCGCATAATTGTAATAATGTACCATCTCATGTAAGAGAGTAGCCGCAACTTCTTCAATCGGTCTTGCCAACGTCCCCGCGCCGATGTTTATCTCATGCGTCCCGCCCAGCTTGGAAACCCATGTATCATCCCGCAAAGAGAAGTGACCATATGCGCGGGGCGTGGACTGTATGGTAATCGTCGGCCTTGAAAGTGTATTTTCAAAGTATTCAGCATTCAGCATATCAAACATTTTGTTGAGATACCCAGCAACCCGGTTATAGCTTGTCAACTGTTTCATTTCTGAAAATCTCCTTCTTATCTTGATTTTGTGGAGCGGGCAAGCTATAATGTTCTTGCCCTCTCCTTGACGGTTTGGGTATGGCCTCTTGCCTGTTGCTTTGGTCGGCTGTCAGGCAAGGGCCTTTTCTCATGCGCTGATGGTAAAGCGGCGGCTGGAAACGGCTTTGGTATAAGCCTTGTAAACGTCCGGCATGACCTTCTTAAAGGCCGTGGTATCAAACCTGTTGGAGATAACATAGGTCCAGCGGACGATATACTGTCCAGCGGTCAGTTCTTCCGTGTCGCGTTCCAGCATTTCAGCTTTGATGCTGTCCCGGAGGGCTTCGGCCTCTGCCTTGGCTTCTTCAATCACGGCCTCCCATTCGTTGAGGGCTTCGATTTTGGCTACTAATTCGTTTCTGCTCATGTTCAAATCTCCTTTTGATTTATTAGGGGCTGTCCCCTTGACTGATTGTATTGTACCTAAAAAGGTACGTGCTGTCTATTGATGAAAGTACCAAAATTGGTACGGATTATTTGTATACTTTTTGGTACGGTTCGGATTGACAAAACTGTTGAAATAATGTATACTTATTGGTACAAAGGGGGGGTGTATCATGCCTGTTTCATACCAGAAACTCTTTTCGCAAATGCAAGAAAAAGGAATTAAAAAAATTGACCTCCGCACAAAGTATAAGATAAATCCCAAAACGGTTGACAGTCTTGTAAACAATAGAAGTGTAACTGTTGATACAATTATTCAACTGTGCGAAATACTTGATTGCCAGCCGGGAGATTTAATGGAATACATCAAGGAATAGAACAAGAGGACGGAGCGGTTAAGCCCTGTCCTCTTTTCGTTTGTTCGGCGGGACACCCCCGGTATATTTCGGGAAAAAGAAAAATCAAGAGCTACAAAGGGCATGGGCCTGGTCAAAAAACTTTTGAAATGCACTTTTCATTTCTTCGTTTCCGTTCCAGTGTAGCAAGAGTAGAATGATCGCGGCAGTTCAAGAGGCGAACAGCGTAAATCTACTTCTTCTGATTCGTTTGCTGGACAAATATGCCTTTTTGATTTTCTTATATAAATTTGCTATAATTATTACAGAAATCAGGAAAAAACATGATTTTAAATAAAAATAAGGAGAGATTATGACAATGACCACTGTTCCCAATTAGAATATAGTTATTATTCATAGTGATAAGCCGGAAAAGAATTTTTTGCAGATAAAAAATGAGAATTGGATGGAATTTAACAGGAAACATGGCCCGTTTGCTTTACAACTCTACCTTTACTTTGCAAAGAATAAAGACGGGTACGAGTTTGCACTATCACAAAAAGCCGCAGAAGAAGCCGGGATTAAAAAAACTTCATACCATAAATATCTAAATTATTTAATTGATGAAGGATATTTAGTATGGCGTAGAGGGAATACTTATGACTTCTATGAAACGCCGCACAAACCGAAAAAGAAACCTGTGCAGAGTCCGCCTTCTGGCGAATTGGACAGTTTGCAAGACGAACAAGAAAGTCCGCCAAACGATTTCCGCAGTTCTCCCAACGGCCAAAATTTTCCGCAACTCAATAGAGAAATAGATAATATAGATATAACAGATATTATAAATATAGGGGAACACACACAACAAAAGGTGCAGACAGGGGAGAAAACAGGGTGGGTAATAAATGATTTTAAATTCTAAAAACAATCCTCCCCTGTCAGCACCGAGATAAAAAGTTAAGCTGCCTCTTTATACCCTTGACATTCCTCTGCTGTTGCTTTGATAATCGGCTCAATGTCTTTAATAACCTCAAAATCCCGATTGAAATAATATAGCGGGTTCTTGCGGATATTAGGGAATTGCGCTTCAAACCACCGCCGTACCGCCGCATAGCGGCTTGTCTGCACCAGTCCCGCACCATTGCGGATATAGTTATAGACTTCCATCAATTCATCACGCTTGGGCAGGAGATTGATAAACCGCTCCATATTCTCATAGGTCAGTTGCTTGTATTGGTTGCAACGGAATACTTCTCCGCTCTTGGTACGATATTTGATAGGGGATTTGTGAGTGCGGCGGGACACCTTTAAGCCTGGAATATCATGCTGTAATTGGATATAAAGAGAGTATTCGGGACTGGCGGGGTCGTTCATAGCTTTTTCAAAGGCCGCAGTTACAATCAAAGTCTTGGTTACAGGATTGATTTTATAATTGCCCTTGTAACTGATTTCCGTTTTCATTTTCTATGTACCTCCTTACGCCGCCGCGCCAGCCTGGGCCGCCGCATTCTCAATCGCTCTTGTTGCTTTGTCCATGTCAAAAGGTTCGTCCGTACTACTAAACCGCTCGATGAACCAGCGTTTGACACGGGGGTAAATGCTTCGATTCATACTTTCGGCGGCGGATTTGACTGCCGTATACTCTATCATAATTTTTTCTGCATCAGTCTGAATTGAAATGTACTTTTCAATAAATGTGAAGTCAAGCTTCTTGTAGGTCTGTTTGCTCTTGTTCTGTTTAACTTTCTTTTCGACAACCTTAAAACGGGGATGAGCCTCCACCAGTTCGCACAGTTCCTTGTACTCGTCGCTGTCGCAATACTTTGCTTTGTTGAGGCTGGCTTTTGTGCCGATGATCTGCTTGTTGATAAAATCAACAGTGAAACGGTTATACATAGTGTGTCCTTTCTGCGCTCTGGGCGCGGGGCGGTAGGTCGCCACCCTATTTGTTTTTGGAGGGCCGTCCCTCATGTTCTGAACGCAGTATAACAAAAGTCCTCTCCATATATAGCGGAGAGGACTTTTGCCTTTTTCATTTATTTTCCGATTTCTTTTTGCTCTTGATTTGTTCAGAGATGTGGGAAAGATGTGCAAAGATGTTTGAAGCGAAAAGAAAGATGGGTAAACAGGTTCATACATTTTTGAAAATGTATTTCAACGCATTCATTGACGCACAAGTATGAAAGACTGTCTCGCTTTTGTTCGGCATACGACAAAGGAACTTGTTAGGAAAGTATAAGAGAAAGGCACTGGGAATTTAGGTTTCCGGTGCCTTTCTATTTTTTAGATAATTTTTTAGCACCAACTGTATACTTTCTTTCTCGTCTTTCGATAAATGGCGGTAATTGCGGATAAGTGCTGTTTCCTCTTTTGTTGGCTCGACTTCTTCAACAATAGTTCGCTCCAATGGGGGAGTATGTCCAACTAAATAATCAATAGAAGTTTCAAAATAATCTGCCAGCTTTATGAGTGCGGATATATCCGGCTCTACATTGTGATTTTCATATTTGTTCACTGATTGCTGACTTGTACCCATAACATCCGCAAGTTGTTGTTGGCTTATCCCCCTATTTATTCGCAATTTCCGCAAGTTTTTCACCATACAATCACCTCACACTCATAGTAACAACCTGCGCGTGTGATGTATAAGTCTTTTTGGTTGTTAAATGCTATTTACAACACCTTTTAGTTGTGATATACTGCATACAGCATCCAAAAATATAGAAAGGAGAAATTAGCATGGGCAACTATATGGGGACAAGTGAAACGGCTGAGAAATTGGGACGTTCGCAAGCTACAATTTCAAAGGCGTGCCGGGAGGGGAAAGTCATAGGGGCAGAACAGGACGGGACGGGAAAGCCATGGAGGATTCTCGCAGATACGCCAAATCGGTTTATCAAGGATAATTGTAGGGGGTAGATTATGAACAAATCAGCTACAAAAAAGGTGTTTCTTGTTATAGCCATAGTATTCTACATTGTTTCAGGGGTCATGCTCTATAAAGGGTATGACAAAATGACCAATTACTACAATTCAGAATATTCCACTTCACGCAACGTAAACGCTTATGTAGGGGGAGATGCCTATAACTACATCATTAACGGGAATTATGCTACAGGTTTCTTTGTTCTTGCAACAGGATTTATAATTGCAGGTACGATTTGCCTGTGTAGTGGAATAATTGTCGGGCTTTCAAATGGAGCTGACATACGAGCCCAAATTGCTGACTCACAAAGCGACCAATGATAAAGGAGGTACACCAACCATGGGAATGCAACCGAAAAAAGCTGTTAAAGAGGAAGCAACTGCAAAGAAAAAGGCAATTTCATCTAAAATGATTGTTATTGTCGCGTTCCTTTTAATTGTTACTAGTATTGTTGGATTTATCGTATATCAGCATTATCAGACCGCAAAAATGGAAGCGGCAAGATTAGAAGATGCATACCAGAAAGCCATCAATATCAAGGAATCTGGTGATTATGTAACCGCAGTGGACCTTTTTGTGGAATTGGGGGACTATAAAGACAGCGTAAGCATGATTCAAGAATGTTATGATGCGCAAAGTTTAGAAAATCTCCAAGTATTGTATCAAGCTATTGATACAATATATCAATTAGATAATAAACTGGTGAATATGGTTTCCACTGTTATTAGCAATGTGGACAAAATAAATAGTGCCGGTACAAAGTTGCAAACTAGAACCAACTGGGCAATATCTTCCCTTTATAGTGGTGGTTCTCATCGCGCTTACGCTAAGTGCTCTGCCTATGATTTAGCCAGCATAACAGCTTACTTTCCATCGGTACAGGTAAGCAAGGGAACCGTATATTACGAAGCCTATATTCCCTTATTCGGACAAGAAGAATCCCAAGAATTTACTGATAGCATACAATCAGCTACTTCTTTATTAGAAGAAATTGAGAATACAATTACTGACACCGAAAATTTGTCCGATATGTATCAGGAAGTCCAACAGCAACTGTTGTTAGCTTATGAAGCGTTGAAAGACTATCATTCTTTTGTTGCGAGTGAACCTACTGACTACGAAAACTACGATACAACAGCAACTCAAAAGAAAGCGGCTGTAGACGATTTTCTAAAAAATCTACCATCTACAGTAAAAACAAATAAATAAGAGTGCAATTAAGGGGATGCGACAGGACGAGGCAGTCCCGGTCTGCTCTCCCATTTTCAAAGCGCACAGGCCTAAAAAACCTGTGCGCTTTTCTCTTAACCATATTCGCTAAGTATTCGCAAGAGTATACCTTTACGAACACTCAAAAACTGCGGTTTTCAACCGTTCGCAAAATATGAGAATTATTTTACAAATATATTCGCAAATATATTGATATTTACGAACAGATGTGATACAATGCGGACAGATGAATGAAAGGGGGTGCAAACATGGACAGCCGCACATACTACTATGCCAGAGTGTCAAGCAAGGAGCAGAACCTTGACCGCCAGCTTGCCGCTTTTGTTACCCTTGGCGCGCAGGAGCGGGAGATAATCACTGACAAGGAAAGCGGCAAGGACTTAGACCGGTCCGGGTATCAAGCCCTTAAAAACGCGATGCTACGCCGTGGGGATACGCTTGTTATCAAATCCCTTGACCGTTTGAGCCGCAATAAATGTGACATTAAGAACGAACTGCAATTCTTTAAGGATAACGGAATCCGGCTAAAGGTGATTGACCTACCCACGACCATGATAGACTTACCAGACGGGCAAGAATGGGTTTTCGAGATGGTGAATAACATCTTGATTGAGGTATTAGGCACAATAGCAGAGCAAGAGCGGGCGAACATCAGATATCGGCAAGCGGAAGGGATAGAAGCGGCAAAGCAGAGCGGCAAAAAATTAGGCCGTCCCGCACTTACTTTTCCTGCAAACTGGCAAGAGGTCTATTCCTCTTGGAAATCAGGGGAGATAACTGCAAAGACGGCGATGAAGCAGACCGGAACAAAAAGAACCAGTTTTTACAAATTGGTCAACATGACGGAAAAACAGTAAAATAGGACACAGTTTGCGCGGGACACATTTCTTTGCTTTTGATTGCCGCACAGCGGCGGCGGGACACAGGAGGGACACCCACACATCAAAAAATAGGGGAACGAGTTTCCCCGTTCCCCTCAAAACGTGTTGAACTTGTGGTAAATCGCAGTGCTTGGCTTACTTGAAATACCGCTCCAGTAGGCCCTTGAAGGCCTTGCCGTGGCGGGCCTCGTCCCGGGCCATCTCGTGGACGGTGTCGTGGATGGCGTCCAGGCCGTTCTTCTTGGCGCAGGCGGCCAGGTCGAACTTGCCCTGAGTGGCGCCGAACTCGCAGTCCACACGCCAGGCCAGATTCTTGGCGGTGTTGGCCTTCATGTTGGGCTCCAGCTCCTCGCCCAGGAGCTCCGCGAACTTGGCGGCGTGCTCGGCCTCCTCATAGGCGGCCTTCTCCCAATACAGGGCCACCTCGGGATAGCCCTCCCGGGTGGCGACGCGGGCCATGCACAGATACATGCCCACCTCGGAGCACTCGCCGTTGAAGTTGGCCATGAGCTGCTCCAGGATGTACTTTTTGTCCTCGTCGCTGATGTCGGGATTGTTCTTCACGGTCTTGGCGTAGATGCCGTACTCATGCTCGGCGGCCAGCTTCATCTCGCCCTCCTGGAGCGTGAACTTGGAGCCGGCGACATGGCACACGGGGCACTCGGCGGGGGGGTTCTCACCCTCATAAACATAGCCGCACACGGGGCAGATCCATTTTTTCATGATAATTTTCCTCCAATGTTTAAATTTGTGCGTCGGGCTGCGCGTGCGTGCATTCGTGACACAGGCCGCGGACGATGAACTCGCAGCTTTCCGCCTGGAAGCCATATTGCACGCTGGCGGTCTCCAGCCAGTCCTGCCCGGGAGAACGTTGGGGCAGATCCAGAATGGCGCCGCAGCGATTGCAAATGAAGTGGGAATGAGGGGAGAGGGTTCCGTCGTAGCGCTCCTGTCCGTTTACCGGGCCGACCCGCCGGATCAGCCCGCGGCCGCACAGCTGGTTCAGGTTGCGGTAGACGGTGCCCAGGCTCAGGTCGGGATACTCCGCTTTGAGCTGGTGGTATACCCAGTCCGCCGGGGGATGACAGGTGGTTCCCCGCAGCAGAGCCAGCATGGCGTCCCTTTTTTTTCTTTGGCGGACGTTGTTCATGACGGCTCCCCTCTTGTAAATTGCTAATAAGAATTGTTACTGTTAGTACGGTAACATACTTCATCCACTTTGTAAAGAGTTTTTTTCAAAAAAACAATAAATTTTTTTCTGCG
>OFFH01001191.1_pt1 | contig 14158 bp, 7 predicted proteins | sample 1521341 | NCBI WGS metagenome assembly OFFH01 (sample SAMEA3504108, study PRJEB24116) | mouse gut metagenome | biome: mouse gut; feature: mouse-associated habitat; material: faeces | place: Denmark | collected 2011 | reverse complement strand
GCTGGGTACAGGGAAGAGATTACATCAACCCTGCTATCCAGCCTATTTTTGACCAGATCGCGAAAGAAGCATGGAGGGAGGTTACAAAGCTGTGAGTACGACCATTGACGAAAAAGTCGTAGAAATGCGATTTGACAACAAGCACTTTGAGGCAAATGTGCAGACCAGTATATCGACGCTTGACAAGCTGAAGAACAGTCTGGATCTGAACGGCGCTGCCAAAGGCTTGGAGAACATCAATGACGCAGCCAGAAAGTGCGATATGTCGACTCTTGGCAAGTCTGTTGAGACAGTCAAGATGAAGTTCTCCGCGCTTGAGGTCATGGCGATGACCGCCCTCTCCAACATCACAAATTCCGCGATGAACGCCGGGAAACGATTGGCCTCCACCTTTACCGTGGAGCCGATCACCACCGGCTTCAATGAGTACGAGCTGAAGATGGGTTCTATTCAGACCATCATGGCCGGTACTGGCGAAAGCCTGGAACGAGTCAATGAAAAACTTGATGAACTGAATACCTATTCCGATAAGACCATCTACTCTTTCGCGGACATGACCCAGAACATCGGTAAGTTCACAAACGCCGGTGTGAAACTGGATGACGCCGTCGCTGCCATTCAGGGTGTTGCCAACGTGGCCGCTGTATCCGGCGCAAACGCCAACGAGGCATCCCGGGCAATGTACAACTTCGGCCAGGCCCTGTCGGCCGGTTACGTCAAGCTGATCGACTGGAAATCCATTGAGAACGCCAACATGGCGACTGTGGAGTTCAAGCAGCAGCTGATGGACACGGCTGTTGAAATGGGAACCCTGGTCAAGGTCGGAGAGAAGTATCAGTCAACGACCACGGACCTTAACGGACATGTTTCCGAGCTGTTTAACTCGACCCTTCTGTTCAACGACTCCCTGAGTTCTCAGTGGATGACGACGGAGGTCCTGTCGAAGACCCTGGCGAAGTATGCGGATGAAACGACCGAGATCGGTAAGAAGGCATTCGCCGCCGCGCAGGACGTCAAGACTTTCAGTCAGTTGATGGATACGCTGAAGGAAAGCGCTCAGTCCGGATGGGCCGAAACCTGGCAGCTGGTCGTGGGTGACTTTGAGGAAGCCAAGAAGCTCTTTACCGAAATGTCGGAGCTTTTTGGAGGAATGATCTCCGATTCCGCAAACGCGAGAAACGCTCTCATTGCCGGTGGTTTGGGCTCCGGATGGTCCAACTTCCTGAAGGAAGGGATCTCGGACTCCGTCGGATTCAAAGAGAGCATCGTAAATGCGGCGAAGGCCCATGGCGTAGCCATTGAGGAGATCGCTTCTCAGACGGAGAAATTTGAGGACAGCCTGCACCAGGGCTGGCTCAGCGCCGACATCCTGTCCGACGCGCTGGTTGATCTGACCAACAAGACTGCCGGCCTGTCGGATGAGGAATTGGCTAACATCGGTATGACCCGCAAGCAGGTCGAGGACCTGGAGAAGCTGAATCAGGCAGTTCGGGACGGAACGGTCAGTCTGGATGACTATGCTGAAAAGATCGCCAGGATGTCCGGGCGTGAAAATCTGATCCAGGCATTCCGGAACATTCTGGACTCGCTGTTCGCGGTTCCAAAAGAGGCCGGTGATCTGATCGGCGTTATCACAGTGTTCAAAGAGGCTTTCCGCGACATCTTTCCTCCCGTGACCTCTGAGCAGGTCTACAACCTGACCGTTGGCCTCCGCGAACTTACGGAAAAACTCAAAATGAGCGGCGACACCGCCGACAAGCTGAAGCGTACCCTGAAGGGGCTGTTCGCCATTGTGGATATTTTCACCACACTTACCGGCGGCGCGCTTAAAGCGGCTGTGAAGGTGGCGGCAAAGCTCCTCGGCATGATGGACGTTGACATTCTCAGCATCACCGCAAATGTCGGCGATTCCATCGTGGCATTCCGTGACTGGATCGACCAGCACAACTTCCTCGCAAAGGCCGTTGAGAAGGCACTCCCCTACATCGAGTCCGGGATCAAAGCATTCCGGGACTGGATCGCCAGCCTTGGCGAGCTCCCCCTTGTTCAAAAGGCGATTTCCCGTTTCGGCGACGCCTTCCGCGATACTTCAGAGCGGTTTGACAGCTTCATGAAGGGCGGCATCGAGAGGATCAACGCATTCATCAAGCGGGTGAAGGCAATGGACTCTCTGAGCCTCGATAACATCGGAAAGATCCTTGTGGATTTTCGGGACAATGTCCTGGGATATTTCCTCAATTTCGGCGGAATCTTCGACGGCCTCTTGCAGGCGGTCAAGGACTTCGGCTCTGACTTGAAGCTCGCCTTCGACCAGGTGACCGGAGGGGCCGAAAATGTAAAGGGAAAGATGAAGACGACGGTCGGGAGCATCATTCAGTTCTTCCTGGATATGAAGAACCGTATCTTCTCCATCGCACTGGAAATTCGGGAGAAGCTGGCTGATAAGATCGGCTTCGGCGAGATCTTCGCCCTGGGACTTGGGGCGGCGATGGTCGCATTTACCAAGAAGATCTCCGATGCGCTGGAGGTCATCGCGTCTCCGTTCGAGGGTATCGGCACACTGCTGAAGAGCGCATCCAAGGCGCTGAACGCTTTCGCTATGGAGACAAAATCCAAGGCTTTACTCAATGTCGCCGAGGCCATCGCGATCCTCGTCGGGGCATTGGCGGTGCTGACCCTTCTGGATCAGGAGAAGCTGAAGGGCGCAATGGTCGTCCTTGGGATTCTCGCCGCCGGGCTGATGGCCGTTTCGTTTGCTATGAGCAAGATGGGCGATCCGAAGGAGCTCGTCAAGCTGTCCGTGTCTATTGTCGCTGTCGGCGGAAGTCTGCTTCTGCTGGCGAACGCGATGAAGACGTTGGAGAGTCTTGACGGAGATAAGGTCGGAGGAAGCCTCGCCATTCTCGGCGCACTCGCCGCCGGGCTCGTGGCGGTGTCCAAGCTCATGAGCTCGAAGGACAAGATGTTCTCTCAGAGCGCCGTCTTTATGCTCGGGTTTGCCCTGTCGCTGAAAGTGCTTATCAGCGCATTGAAGGACATGGACAAACTGGAACTCAATAATGTCGGGCAGACGATGGCGCTTCTTCTGGGAGCCGTCACGTCCCTCGCACTGGTCGCTGCCGCCTGCAAGAATGTCAAGTTCGGAGCGGCTGCAACGATTTTGGCAATCGTCGTTTCTCTGAAGGTCCTGGTCGGATGCTTCAAGGACATCGCCAAGATCGACATCGGGAAGGCAAAGAGCAGCATGGGAACGTTTGCCGCTATCTTCGGTATGTTTGGCGCTCTGATGGTCGCCAGCAAGTTCTCCGGAGAGAACGCAAGCAAAGCGGGTTCCGCGATCATGAAGATGTCGGCATCTCTGCTTCTGATCACCGCCTCATTCAAAATGATGGCGGGAATCGACCCGCTGGATCTTGACCGGGCGACCGAGACTGTCACAAAGCTGCTTCTGGTCTTCGCCGCTGTGACCGCGGCTTCTCACTTCGCCGGAAAGAACGCCAGCAAGGCGGGTTCCATGCTTCTCCTGATGTCCGGCGCAATTCTGATCCTATCCACAACGATGGTGGTGCTGGCCCATCTGGACCCAAGTGGTCTGGGAAGGGCGCTCGGGGCCATTACGACACTTCTGCTGGTATTCGGCGCTATGGTCGGCATTACCTACTTCGCAAAGGACTCCTCCAAAATCCAGGGGACCTTGATCACCATGACAATCGCCATATCCGGTATGGTGGCGGCGATCGCGGCGCTCAGTCTTCTGGACCCAGAGCGGCTTATGGGTGCGACACTGGCAATTACCTCCCTCGTGGGGGTATTCTCGCTGCTTGTGGCATCCACCCACTTCGCTAAAAAAGCGGGTGCAACATTGGTCGTCATGACCGGTGTGGTGGCCGGCTTTGCCAGTATCCTCACGATGATGTCGGCCTTCAACGTTCAGAACTCTATCACAAATGCATCGGCGCTCTCTATCCTGCTGACCTCTATGTCGGCATCTCTCCTGATCCTCAGCAAAGCCAGCACCATTGCGCCTACTGCCTACGCGGCTATTGGCATCATGACGGCGGTGGTCGCGGGCCTCGCGGCTATTCTCGGTATCATGGACGGCCTGGGGGTCAACGCGTCTATTGAAACAGCGGCCTCTCTGTCTGTTCTGCTTCTGTCCATGTCCGGCGCATGTCTGATCCTGGCCGGGGTCGGAGCAACAGGTCCGGCGGCTTTCATCGGCATCGGCGCTCTGGCAACTCTGATCGCCGGGCTCGGCGCTATCATGGCGGCTATCTGCGCTCTGACCGCCGACAACCCGACTGTCGAGGAGGACCTCGACTGGGCCATCGTGGTGATGGAGAAGATCGGAACGGGCCTCGGCGCTGCTCTGGGCGGTTTCGTCGGAGGCGCTCTCGGCGGGCTGAGCTCCGGGCTTCCCATCATTGGCACCAATCTGGCAGGGTTCATGACCAACGCGCAGCCCTTCTTCGACGCTGTCAAGGGCGTTGACGGGGACGCGATGGCGGGGGTCAAATCTCTGGCAGAGACATTGCTGATCCTGACCGGGGTCAATGTTGCGGAGGGCCTTACTTCCTGGCTGACCGGAGGAACGTCCCTGGCAGACTTCGGTGAGGAACTGATCGCATTTGCTCCCAAGTTTGTGGAGTATTCCAAGCTGATGGAGGGGATCAACCCTGAAGTCATCGACGCTTCTTCCAACGCGGCGAAAACCCTCGCTGAGTTTGCCAGCGCTATTCCCAATCAGGGCGGGCTTCTTGCCGATCTGGTGGGCGACAATACACTCAGTACCTTTGCGGCGGAGCTTGTCCCATTTGGAGAGAGCTTTTCAAAATACGCCCAATCCGTTGAGGGAATCAACGCTGAAACGGTGACGGCTTCGGCGAACGCGGCGAAATCTCTTGCTGAGTTTGCGACCGCCATCCCCAATCAGGGCGGCGTCCTGGCCGATCTGGTGGGCGACAACACGCTCAGTTCCTTTGCCGAGGAATTGGCCCTGTTTGGCCCGTCGCTGAAAAGCTATGCGGACAGCGTCACCGGGTTGGAGCCGTCTGTGGTGGAAAACTCCGCCAACGCCGCGAAATCCCTGGCCGAGATGGCCAACTGCCTGCCGAACAGCGGCGGCATCCTGGCGTCCTGGATGGGCGACAACACCCTGAGCTCCTTCGCAAACGAGCTGGACCGCTTTGGCCCGGCTATCATGCGATACGCTAACAGTGTCACCGGCTCCCCGTGGATGTGATCGACGCATCCGTTTCCGCGGCCGGGGCTCTGGCGGCTCTTGCGGATGGGCTTCCCAACCAGGGAGGTCTTGCCGCGTGGTTCAGCGGAGATAACACGCTTTCTTCCTTCGGAGAAGAGCTGATCTCCTTTGGCGAAAACCTCAGCGCATACTCCACAGCCATCAGCGACATGAAACCGGAAGCGGTGGTCGCATCCGCCAATGCCGCCCAGGCCCTCTCCAATCTGGCAACAGGGCTCCCGGACAGCAGCCTCTTTGACCAGTGGTTTGGCGGAGATCAGACCCTCGCCACTTTTGGCGACGACATTGCCGATTTCGGTAACGCCATGGGCGATTACTATGCCGAGATCTCCGGGATCGACATTCCGAAGATGAACGGCGTCGTAACCGCTGTCTGGAGCCTCGTCGATCTGGCAAAGGGCGTCAAAGAGGTCGATAGGAGCGCGTTCTCCAATTTCAGCAGCTCCCTGAGCGATTTGGCGAGTACCGGGATCACCGGATTTACCAACGCGTTCTATAACTGCGACAGCGCCGTCAGCTCGGCGGTCGTCAGTATGCTGAATACCGTAAGCTCCTCTATCACGGCCAATGCCTCCATCCCCAATTCCTCTATGCAAACTGTAGTCGCGTCCCTGGTCGAGGTCATTAACACCAAAACCACGGACATCGGCACTGCCGCGACCTCTATGATGTCCACCTTCAGCTCCAAAATCACAGCTTATTCCACCAACATCCGGACATCTATGAGCGGCGTGGTTTCGTCGGCTGTCTCTCAGATCAACCGGCTTCTGCCGGGATTCGAGACTGCCGGTAAGGATGCGGGACAGGGGTTTGTCAATGGAGTTAATTCCAAGCACAGCGCTTCGAGCTCCGCCGGCCGCAGTCTTGGCCTTGCCGCTTTGAACGCGGCGAAGAAGGTACTGGACAGCCATTCGCCTTCCAGAGAGTTTGAGCAGCTTGGCAAAAACTCGGACGAGGGCTATGCCCAGGGCGTCACGAAAAATGCCGGCGCTGTGGAGCAGGCCGTTACCGACGCGATGGATACGGCGAAAAATGCTGTCGGCGATATGACCGGCCCCGATATGGACAAGTGGATCGGAAAGACGGTCAGGGCTGTGGAAACGGCCGGCACGACGGAAACCAAGGTGGCCGAGGAAACGGCTGCCGCGGCAAAGAAGTCCTCCAAGGCGAAGGTCGCCGCCGCAAAGAGCTCCCTCGACGCATTCGAGGAGTACATTGAAGAGGAGCGGTTCTACAACCGTATCAGCACGGAGGAGCAGCTTGCCCAGTACAAGGAAGTCCTGGCCACCTATAAGCTTACCGCCGAAGAGCGGAAGAAGGTGACCAGAGAAATCTATACGCTGGAGAAGCAGCTTCAAAATGAGTCTTACCAGAACTCCATGGACTGGATCGAGGAGGAGAAATACTACAATCGGCTCAGTCTGGAGGAGGAACTGGCCGCCTATGAGCGGGTCCAGGCCCGGTATCTGGAGGGAAGTGAGGAGCGAAAGAAAGCCGACCGGGAGGTATACCGCCTCCGCAATGAGCTGATGGCCGCCTCCTATCAGAACTCCATGGACTGGATCGAGGAAGAGAAATACTACAACCGAATGAGCCTTTCTGACGAACTGGCCGCTTATAAGCGAGTCCAGAGCCGTTATGCCAAGGGAACCGATGAGCGAAAGAAAATGGATCGCGAGGTGTACCGGCTGGAGAAAGAGATCAGCGAAGCCCAAAAGCAGTACATCGCGGACGTCCAGCGGGTCCAGAGCGACGCCAACCAGAAGCGGCTTGACCTGGAACAGGAGTACGCCGACAAGGTGAAGTCTATCAACGACAAGCTGGCGCAGGATATTCAGTCCGCAAATGACAAGTATCAGAGCGCGGTGGAGTCCCGGACCAACAACCTCTACAGTTCCTACGGCCTTTTCGACGCCGTGAAGGAGCGGGAGGAAGTCAGCGGGGACACTCTGATGAAGAATCTGGAAGGGCAGGTCAAGGAGTTTGGCGAGTGGCAGGATATTTTGGACAGCCTGTCCAAGAGAGGGCTTGATTCCGGGCTCATCGAGGAGCTTCAGGAAATGGGCCCCAGCGCTATCTCCCAGATCAAGGCTCTGAACTCCATGACGGATTCTGAACTGGAGAAGTACGCCTCCCTCTGGTCCATCAAGCACGCCCAGGCCCGGGAACAGGCTGTCGGTGAGCTGGAAGGACTTCGCATTGAGACCCAGAACAACATCGCGCAGCTTCGCGCCGACGCGGCTCAGGAGCTGGACGAGTACAGGTCTGTATGGCAGACAAAGCTTGACCAGATCACGGCGGATTCCAACGCGAAACTGGAGCAGCTCCGGAGAGACTTTGGCGAGAAGGTCGGTCTTATCAAGCTCGACACCGAGAAGGATATGCAGGAGATGGCCTCCACCGCCCAGGCGATCCTTCGGGAAGCCGGTTGGGATGAGACAGGCAAGGAGATCGTCTCAGGACTGACCGAGGGTGTGAAGGAAGAGCGTCCGAACTTCATTGACGAGCTGACCAGTATGGCACTTGAAAGCGTAAAGGCTGTGAAGGAGACACTGGAGATCAACTCTCCGTCCAGAGTCACCCAGAAGCTGGGCAACTACACGGGCCTGGGCTTCGTGAAGGGCCTTCGCGATTACGCGGACAAGTCCTACAATGCCGGGGCCAACATGGCCGAGTCCATGAAGAGCGGCCTTTCCAACGCTATGTCCGCCGTCGGTGATCTGATGAGCGGCGACATGGACATGCGGCCGACGATCCGGCCCGTTCTCGACCTCTCCAACCTGACGGGGGCGGCGAACGAGCTGGACAGCCTGTTCTATCCTCAGAAGACAATGAACCTTGTGGGGCAGGCCAGTCTGTCGTTCCGCTCCGCGGAGGACAGGGGACAGTCCACGCTCACGGTAGACAACAGCGATGTTGTGGAAGAACTCAGGTCCCTTCGGAGCGAGATGGCCGCTATGTCCGATAGGATGAAGCGGATGCAGGTCGTTCTGGACACCGGCGCGCTGGTCGGTGAGATGGCCGCTCCCATGGACGCGGCGCTGGGGCAAAGATCCATTTATAAGGGAAGGGGGAATTAGCTTGTATCACTCCGTCACGTTTGGCGACAAGAACACATGGGATGATTGGCGGCTGGTCCCCTCTTCCCGACCTGTTTTCAATCCTCCCGCACAAAAGGTAAAAACACTGGACATTCCTGGTGGGGACGGTGTCATTGATCTGTCGCAAGCCCTCACCAGGTATCCGGTGTATCAGAACCGGACGGGTTCCATCGAGTTCATCGTCATGAACGACTTCAAGCCCTGGCACATGGCTTATTCCGACATCATGGATTACTTGCATGGGCAGAGCATGAGGGCGATCCTGGAGGACGACCCGGAATATTTCTACGAGGGGCGGTTCACCGTGAACACCTGGAAATCGGAAAAGGACTGGTCCCGCATTGTGATCGACTATGATGTGGGGCCGTACAAGTGGTCGGTGCTGTCGTCCATCGACGACTGGCTCTGGGACCCGTTCAACTTTCAAAATGGCGTGATCCGCGCCAAGCTGTTCAAAAACATCGCGGTCAGCACGTCGACATTGACGCGCCGTTTGGAGGCGGCTCTGTTTGGCCGGGCTCCTATCTGCCCTCACTTCATTGTGTCGACGACTGCGAGGAGGGGCGTCCATATCCGATTTGTCAATCCTCATCTGGGGCTCGACATCACGAAGCTGCTTCCGGAGGGGACCAGTCAGATCCCGGAGTTTGTATTCTTCGGGGACGCCGGCGCTACGATCTACATGTGGTGCGATTCCGGCAGCGGAACCGTGTCGGTTGACTTTAGGCAAGGGAGGCTGTGACCGATGTATTCGATTTATGCGGATGGCGCTTGCATCTACAGTGATGTATTCGCCCTTGAGAGCATGAAGGTCCTGAACCCAAAGCTGACCATGGAGGACAACGCGGCTGGTTCGCTGGTGATGACCCTTCCCCCGCAGAATGTTGGCTACAGCACCATTGACCGCCTGACCACTGATATTTCCGTCCAGAAGGATGGGGTGGAGCTTTGGTCGGGGCGGGTTCTGCAAGAGAACAAAGACTTCTACAACAACCGGGTCCTCTATTGCGAAGGCGAGCTGGCGTTCTTCAACGACAGTACGCAGCCTCCCGGGGAACACGCCGGGCTGTCTGTCCGGGCCTATATGGAGCGGCTCATCAATGTCCACAATTCCAAGGTTCCGGCAAACAGGCAGTTCCGGCTTGGCGCTGTGACCGTGGTGGATACGAACTACCCCACTTACTACACGAACTATGAGAAGACCATCGCCATCTTCAACTTCCTGGTGGAGGCGTATGGTGGCCATCTTCGGGTCCGGAGAGTAAACGGCGTCCGATACCTGGACTACCTGAAGGACTACCCCGATACTTGCAGCCAGGTCATTCAGTTTGGGACCAATCTCATCGACTTTACAAGGAAGTGGGATTCCACCGAATTTGCGACTGTCATCGTTCCGCTGGGAAACCGTCTTGACGACAGCCCCATTGAGGCGCTTGACGCCTATCTGACGGTGGAGAGCGTGAACCAGGGCAGTATGTACGTTCAGTCCGACGCCGCTATGGCGGCTTACGGCTGGATCGAGAAGACGGTGACCTGGGACGATGTGTCAGACCCCGCCGTTCTGCTTGAGAAAGCAAAGGAGTACCTGAAGGACATCCAGTTCGACAACATGGAGCTGGAGCTGAGCGCACTGGACCTGCATTACCTGGATGTGGACGTCGAGGCGGTGAACCTTCTGGATGAGATCCGGGTCATCTCCTTCCCTCATGGGCTCGACCGGCTCTTCCCCGTGACCAAGCTGGAGATCCCGCTGGACAATCCGGATCAGACACAGTTCAAAATGGGAGACACGGTGCAGACCGGCCTCACCAATGTGAACAACCAGACCAGCGCGGCCATCCTCAAGAAGATCGAGGGGCTCCCCAAGGCCCACTCCCTGCTCAAGGAGGCCAAGGAAAACGCCACCCATATCATGAACATGGCCACCACAGGCTACATCACCATCACCAAAGGAGAGAACGGCTCCGAGGAGCTTATCATCTCCAATGTTTGGGACTACACCAAGGCGACCAAGCTGTGGAAGTGGAACATGAACGGGTTTGGATATTCCAACGACGGGGGCAAGACCTTCGGGCTGGCTATGACCATGGATGGCTCCATCGTGGCGGACTATATCACCAGCGGCGTGCTGAACGCGGACGTTATCCGGGCCGGCGTGCTCAAGGACTATGGAGGAAACTTCAGCCTGGATTTCACGACCGGGAAGCTGACCATGAAGAAGGGTTCCATCAACATCGGAAACGGCAATTTTACCGTGGACGAGAACGGAAACCTCTATGCTGCCAGGGGAACATTCGCCGGAACTCTCTCGGGCGCAAAGGGAACCTTTGGCGGCCAGCTCACGGCGGCCACCGGAAACTTCAAGGGCATCGTTCAGGCGGAGGACTTCCAGGACAAGTATGGCCGGAGCATGATGGACCTGTCCAAGCAGAAGTTCACAGCCGACTATCTGGACCTGTACGGCATCACCATCACCAACAAGTACACCGGGGCCGTTACGTTCAAGGTGGACGGCTCCAGCGGAGAAGTCACCATCAACGGTAAGGTGACCATGGGGGCGGGGAGCTCCATCGACTGGTACACCGTGACCGAGAAAAACATCCAGTGGAGCGAGGCATATTCCATGGCCTCCACCGCCAACACCAACGCCAATCAGGCCAAAAGCGACGCGGCCTACGCCTATGACGAGGCAACTGCCGCATGGTCGAGGGCAAATGACGCCTACTATGAGCGATGCACCGATCAGAACGTATTCAACGTCCTGACAAGCGGCGGAACCAAGTTCGGCATTTTCAGCGACTCGACCTATGGCCGGCTGTACATCAATGCCAGCTATATCAAGGCCGGAACTATCGACGCCAACTATGTGGACCTGTCCTGCGGCTATGGCGGATTCTGCAAGGGCCATGGCAGCGACGGAGAGAGGACCACCTACGGCGCGATGATGTATGGGTCAAATGGTCCTGGCTGGGAGCCGTATATCATCGTCACAAACGCCGGGGCGAGAATGACCGGGTCGGGGGCTTCTATCTGGGTGGGCATGGGTGTCAATGCGACAGACGAAATTTCGATCCGTTCCGATGCCCGTGTCAAGAACTCCATCAGCTATAACCTGGACAAGTACGACGAGTTTTTCATGGCATTAAAACCTACCAGGTTCAAGTACAATGACGGCGCTTCTGGGCGTCTGCATCTTGGGTTTATCGCTCAGGATGTGGAACAGGCCATGCTTGACGCTGGTTTGACCGCAAGGGATCTCGCCGCTCTGGTGAAAGCTCCTGTTCAGGAGGTCATGGAGGACGGTATCACCGACTTCCACTACAGCCTCCGGTACGGAGAGTTTATCGCGCTCAACACCCACATGATCCAGAAGCTTTACCGCCTGGTCATGGCATTACTACGGTAAAAGGAGGAACCGTGTTGAAAAAGTTCCTGAAGAAGAATTCGGAGCTAGTCGTTATGCTGCATCAGCTGGAACCGGTCCTCGCCCAGAGAAACCGGATCGGCTATGTGGCCGCGCGAAACTACCGGGTTCTTTCTGACGCACTGATCGAGTACAACCAGTTCAAAAACGAGCTGATTGAAAAGTACGGAACGCCGGATAAGGCAGAGGATGGGACCGAGCTGCCTACTGCGTCTATCAAAGTCGGTTCCCCTCAGTTCAAGTCCTTCTGCGATGAGATGGCGCAGTACAACAACATCGAGCAGCAGGTCGAGCTCATGACGGTCAAGTTCAACGACGTGATCGACGTTCTCTCCGGCGCTGAGATCGTCGGGATCGACTGGATGCTGGAAGAGTAGGAGGTGGGCTAATTGGCTAACATCAGCACCTATCTGCAAAAGATCCTGTCCGCCATTTATGGCGAGGAGGTGCGCGGTTCTATCCATGACGCCCTGGCGGCAATGAATGTGGAGTCGTCCAACGCCATGCAGTTTGCCTCCACGGCCAAAGACTCCGCCCAGGCGTCCGCCGCCAATGCCCAGCGATCCGCCAACACCGCGACCCAGAAAGCGGGGGAAGCAACCGCCTCCGCTGACGCTGCCAAGGTTTCCGAGACCAACGCAAAGAGTTCGGAGACAGTCGCAGTCCAGAAGGCAGGAGAGGCCACAACTGCCGCCGCGGGGGCCAAGGCTTCGGAGATCGCCGCTGAAAATTCGGCGACCCTCGCGACGCAGAAAGCGGATGAGGCGGAGGATTCCAAAAACGCCGCCGCTTTAAGCGAGGCTGAGGCCAAGGCTGCCGAGGAGCGGGCAAAGGAAATCAAAAAGGATGTCCAGGCTCTGGGCGATCAGGCGGAAGCGGACAAGGACGCCGCGGAAGCCTCCAGCCGCCCGGGACGCCGCCGCTCTCAGCGAGGCCAACGCCCTGTCCTCCGCCAACACCGCTTTGACCGCAAAGGCCGGAGCAGACGTGGCAAAGGACGACGCCCAGGCCGCCGCGCTGGAAGCTAAAACGTCCAAAAGCGCCGCCGAGAAGGCAAAGGACGACGCCCAGGCCGCCAAGGAAGCGGCTGAGACTTCCGAACAGGAAGCTTCTGACAGCGCGGACGACGCCGCGACAAGCGCTCTCTCCGCCAAGCAGTACAGCGGGAAACCGCCGAAGCCCCAGGATGGGACGTGGTGGATCTGGGACGCCGAAAAGCAGGCGTATGTAGACAGCGGCATCGGCTGTGAGCTGGTGGGGCCCATCGGGATCGGCATCGCCGACATCCAGCTTACCAGGGGCGACCACACCCCCGGGACAACGGATATTTACACCGTGACGCTGACGGACGACACCTCGTACAACATCTCCGTCTACAACGGGCGAAACGGGACGGGAGCCGGAGATGTCCTGGGCATCTGGTTCGACCTCGTTATCCCCGCCGCCGGGTGGGTAAACGGGCAGATCACCATCGCGGACAGCCGCCTTCTGGCCCTGGCCACCCACACCTATTTTCTCAGAGCAGACGAAGCCAGCCGTGAGGAGTTCCTTGACTGCAATGTTCAGCCCAAGGACATCACCACGACTGGCTTTATCACGTTCACAAATGACACGGACCCAACGACGGATTTGACGGTGAACCTTGTGCGGTTCGAGCTTTCCGCCAACGGAACGACATAACGAGGAGGTGAGAGGCTTGAAAATCAATGTGATGGACACCTGGGCCGCCATTACCAAGGACGATACCCTTCGGCAGAACTCGACGAAGCCCTATGAGGTGGAGTTCACCTTTTCCGAGGGCTGGGAGGGCTATACCAAGACGGCTATCTTTGAAGCCGGGCCGGCCAGCGTGATCGTCGCCCTGACAGAGGACCGCTGCGCGGTTCCCACGGAATGTCTGAAGCATGGAAGCGTCAAGCTCCATGTGGGCGTTTACGGCGTGAAGGGCGAGGAGCGGAAAGGGACGGTATGGTGTCATGGCAGCATGATCATCCCCGACGCCAGCCTGAGCGTTGGAGGTTCGACGGGAACCCCGATGCCCGACGACCTCTACTCCGAGATCATGGCGGCCATTGGCGACCTGTCCGCCGCAGGGTTTGAGGGGAAGACCCTGGCCGAGGTCTTCAAGGAGATCAAGGAAAGCGTCTGCGAGACGGCCACCGACGAAGAGGTGGGCTCCATGCTGAACGGGGCCTTCGGCCCGTCTTCCGGCGGCACCACCGACCCCGGGGAGGAGACCCCCGGAAACACCGCGACCGACGACGAGGTTGCGGATATTCTCAAAGATGTTTTCGGCTGAGAGACTGCGCTGATGGCTATGGTTCGCGTCTTAACGCGGGCGAATACGCACGATCAGACTTTCCAGCGCAG
>OFFH01001185.1_pt1 | contig 14188 bp, 9 predicted proteins | sample 1521341 | NCBI WGS metagenome assembly OFFH01 (sample SAMEA3504108, study PRJEB24116) | mouse gut metagenome | biome: mouse gut; feature: mouse-associated habitat; material: faeces | place: Denmark | collected 2011 | reverse complement strand
TTATTGGCAGACAGCGGCCTTCCTTTGGACTTCCTTGCGCTTCACTATACCTGCCCGGACTGCCGGGACACAGGATATATCGGAGACGAGAAGTGTCACTGTTTCAAGAAAGCAATTGTGGAACTTCTCTACGAGCAGTCCAACTTAAAGGAAGTCTTGAAGAAGGAGAATTTCTCCACCTTTTCCATAGACTATTATTCCCGCAGCCACATCGACCCGCTGACAGGGAGATCAGCGCTGGAATCTATCCAAACAGCGCTAAAGGTCTGCCGCAGTTTTGTGGACACATTTTCCCGGGAATTCCGGAACATTTTATTATACGGGGATACGGGGGTCGGGAAGACCTTTCTCTCCCACTGTATCGCAAAAGAACTTATTGACACCTCCTGTTCTGTGGTTTATTTCACAGCCGCACAGTTGTTTGACGTATTGGCAGAGAGTACGTTCGGCAGGCACGGGGAACAGGATTCCGATATACAGGAACATATCTACGACTGCGATCTTCTTATCATTGACGATCTCGGGACAGAACTTCCGAATTCCTTTACCGTATCGCAGCTTTTTATCTGCCTGAACGAACGGATTTTAAGGCAGAAGGCAACCATAATATCAACCAATCTTGCATTGGAGGATATACAATCCATCTACTCTGAGCGGACGTTCTCACGAATCAGCAGTAACTACACGATTCTGAGGCTGACCGGGGATGATATCCGCATTCAGAAAAAATTACTTAATTTGGGAGGTACGAATGATGCTACGCCGTAATGACCGTATTCTGGAAAACATACCCATAGGGGCGCTGGGAATTATTGCCCTTGACGGCTGCAAGGAGATGGGTAGCCGGGTAAACGACTACATCGTAAAATGGCGTCAGGAAGACGGCAATATTTTTAAGGATGACGTCGTTTATAATGGATATGAGAGGGATACCTATCTGATCGACGCAAAAGTGCCCCGTTTTGGCTCCGGGGAAGCCAAGGGCATTATCAACGAATCCGTTCGCGGAAAAGATATCTACCTTATGGTGGATGTCTGCAACTACAGCCTGACCTATTCTCTGACCGGGCATACGAACCATATGTCCCCTGACGACCATTACCAGAACTTGAAACGTGTTGTCGCCGCAATCGGAGGCAAGGCAAGGCGAATCAATGTTATCATGCCGTTCCTGTACGAAAGCCGCCAGCATAAGCGGAGCAGCCGCGAGTCCTTAGACTGTGCCCTTGCCCTTCAGGAGTTGGTACGCATGGGGGCAGACAATATCATTACCTTCGACGCCCATGACCCGAGAGTGCAAAATGCGATACCGCTGAATGGCTTCGAGACGGTAAGGCCGACGTATCAGTTCGTGAAAGGGCTTCTGCGCCGTTTCGACGATTTGCAGATTGACAGCGGCCATATGATGGCAATCAGCCCTGATGAAGGGGCGACCGGGCGCGCCGTATATCTGGCAAATGTATTGAATCTTGATATGGGCATGTTCTACAAGCGCCGGGATTATACCCGGATCATCAACGGCCGCAACCCCATCGTTGCCCATGAATTTTTAGGTTCTTCCGTGGATGGCAAAGATATGGTGATCATTGACGACATGATCTCATCCGGGGAAAGCGTCCTTGAGGTGGCCACCGCCCTGAAAGAAAGAAAAGCCCGCAAAATCTTTATCTGCTCCACCTTCGGACTTTTCACCAACGGCTTAGAACGCTTTGACAAAGCTTATGAGAGCGGTATCATTGACAACGTGCTTACGACCAACCTGATCTATCAGACCCCTGAGCTGTTAAAACGGGAATGGTACATAGACTGTGACATGAGTAAGTATATCGCATATATCATTGACACGTTAAACCACGACGCTTCCATCAGCGACCTGCTTAATCCTAACGAACGCATCCAGAGCGTGGTCACAAGATATAAAGCCGGGGAAACTATCAATTAATATAATTATTGCACAAAAACTCTTCATGAAAAGAACGTCTCCCAGGGACGTTCTTTTTTCAAATGTTCCTTGCTTCTTCTTTGCAATTCTTCGAACGGTATCTCGTTTTCCGGCGCATTGTGTTCGGGAATCCTGATCGGAGAGACCAAAAAGCTCCTAAAAGATCAAAAATTCCTAATCACTTTCCCACACTAACCAGGCTCTACCGCAATATCTCCGCCGTCTCCCTGATGATCTGGGCCGGCACGCCTTTTTCAAAGATATCCCGGAGCTCCACGTACTCAACGGCATCACAATACGCCGCATAGGTTGGCAGAGTAGTGATCTCCATATACTTTTCAACAGCCGCATGCCTGTCTTTTTCAGAAAGGGTCAATATATCCAGCGACGTAAAAGCGGATGTGGCATACCCGATATAATAGCAGGGAGAGTTGAAGATGTGGGGGATATCCACCCAGGTATACAGCTCCGTCATCCTATCGTTATAGTAAATCCCATATTTCTGGGAAAGGGTCAGATAAAGCTTGTTCAAATCCTCCAGCGTCATATCCGGGTTTTCATAAACCTCCAGCTCAAACTCAGAAAGCAGGGAAGACTCTATGATGTTATCCACCATCTGGTATACTTCCATAAAGCGGAATAATTCCCCCTCTTCCCCTCCAAGGATCTCATCATAATAATCATAAAACAGCATTTCCAGCCCCTGGGAATGAATCTCGCACAGGTCGATATTATTGCTTTTGACCATGATATCTTCCGCATTGCGGAACATATAATGGTAATGCCCAAATTCATGGATTGCCGTGGTGTAATCATAATAATTCCCGTAAGGAGAATCAAAAATAAACGCATCATTAAAATAATCCAGACCGATGGTAAATCCGGTATCTGCCTTGCCCCAAGACGGATCCATGTCATAGAGCCCGTACTTTTCCATATAATCAAATGTCTCCGCCATTTCCGGGTCAACCTGCTCCAGATACGGACGGTAAAGCGAAAGTCTCTGGGCCGCCTTCGTCTCAGGCATCAGATACAAGGGTGAGAAATCCATGGACTGATATTTATTCTTCAAGTCGTAGACTGCCGGAACCACTCTTTTCCGGATCTCCGTGAACAATTCCTTTGCCTGGTCCACGGAATAATCTCTCACATACATTTCATTATAAGCAAACTCACCAAAATCCTCATAGCCTTCTAGCTTGGCCCGCTGCGTCCTTATATCCACCAATTCCAGATAGATCTCTCCCAGCACGCTGTTCTTTTCCCGGTTGATCCCCTGATAGATGTCAATATACGCATCCCCGGAAAGACTCTCCCCTTCTTCCATAAACCGCGCAAAATTCCACTCTTCTCCCTCATATTCAAAATAATAATCCTCCTGGGCAGCCAGCTCATATTCCTGCTCCAGGCTGTTTTCCTTCATGTAAAGCTCTTTTTCCTCATCTGTCATTTCCTCATACAGGGTAAAGGATTCCACAAGCTCCGGCTCCATCACCGTCTCCATGGCCTCCCTGTAAGGAGAAAGACTTACCGCCTTTAACGTGCTGTACAGTGCATCCCCAAGATCCACCGCCTCCTCCGTGATCTCTTCCTGCCTGATCCCGTTTTCCTCATCCAGCACGTTTTTATAATAGGCGATCTGCACCAGGCTCCGGCTGGTGTTAAGCTTACTGTATTCCTCGATCACGCTTTCATACAATTCCAAAACCCGTTCTCTGCCCTCCGGCAAAACTTCTTCCGATTCCGATGCCTCCTTTGCTAACGCCAAAAGTTCATCCATCTCCCTTTCCAGCTTTTCCCGGTCATAGGTAAGATCCTGCATCCTGCTATAAGTCATATGAGAGTGTTCCTTGGTCTGATAACGGGAAGTAGTCTGATATACATACAGCGTATAGGGCGAACTTTCATTGGTATAAGTTCCGATCAGGGTAAACCCGGCTTCTTTTGCATTGGTCAGCCGGATACGGGAAAAGAGATAGCGCCCGCCTAATGCCTTAAACGCATCGGTATCCATATATAGCGGCTGATCCGATACCGGATAGCTTTTCGTGGTGCTTACAATAGACAAATCCGTTCCCGAATATAGGTAAGCCCTGGCCCCCCACTCGTCAAAATAAATCCGGCTTTCTTCCACCCTCTCAAGGGCTGGCGCAATGACCTTACGAAACTCGTCCTTATAGCTCTCGGCATAAAATCCCAGATAACCATCCAGCGTGGAGATCCCGTTATACTCTAAAGTTGCCGGATAAAATCCGTAGGCTGCGGACCACTGCCCCAGGTAGCCGATATCCTCCTTTGCCTCCTCAAACAATTCTCTGGAATAAAATTCCCCAAAGCTTAACTGGTCTCCCGCTTTGCCTTTCACCAGCCTGTAAGCCTGATCGTAACAGGTGTGGTAAAGGTCATTGTACCGGCTTCCGGTAAACACAATGATCAGGATTGCCAAAACCGCCAGCGCATTGGCAGCTATCTTTCCTTTTTTCCCCCGGTAAAGCCGCATAAGCGCAAGGAAAAACGCCCCATACCACACAAAGGGGTTAAAAAAGATCGTCCGGTTAAACTGCCATCCGGTAAGCGGCGGACAGACCGTTTCCACCAGGTTCCGGAAGGGCTCCCAATAATAAATCCCGTACACCGCACTGTTAAAAACAAGCACCAGCATCAACAGATTATAAACATCGCGGAAGATCCCTTTCCCGTTTTTATTCCTGAAATAGGACACATTCAGATATACAAAATAAACCATGCAGACCGGCATCACCAGATAAGCGTGCAGGCTTTCCGCATGGAACATCCCGCCGGTAAATCCCTCCAGCATGGTCCTGATAATTTCTTGAAAAGAATAGCTCCCCACCACGATACTGGAGCGGATCGTCTCTTCCTCCCCAAAAAGCATCATGCCAAAAAGCCGGTACTCCCAGATCACATACCCCAGCGAAAGTACCGCTGCCGCCAGAAGAAGCCTTGCCGGAAAACGCTTATCCCTGACCCAAAGCCAGAGCAGCGCCGCCACCATATACGCAAGGATAAACAGCCCAAAATAAGAAAAATAAGACAGCATCGGGTAAAAGAAAAGGGCAAGATACCATTTTACCGAAGGTGTCTTATAAATTTTGCGCACCAGGCAGATTACAAGCGGAATAGACGCAAAGGAGATCCCAAAAGCCGGAAATACATTCAAAATGCCGTACGCAAATCCGGTAAGCCAGATAAGAGGCTTATACTGTCCGTAACTTTCCCCGCAAAAGTCTTTTCCGAGGAACAGGCAGGAAAATATGGCGATCAGGATCTTTAAAAGATACCCTGCAACATAAGCCGGATATGCCGGAAAAATCATGTAAAGGATCGTATAAAGGGAAAACTCCGAAAACAGCGCATCCCTGCTGATCCCCCCCAAAAACGGCACATAAGTGTCATGGGTCCAAAAAGAGCCTGTATCCTTCATCATCTGAAGCTGGGGGATAAACAGATCCAGATTATCATGGACCGCTATGATACTGTCCTCTCCACAGATGATAAGTACCAATCCTGCAAAAACAAGAAACCCTGCTGCCAACACCAGATACCAATTTGAAATGATCTTTTTCCACATGCCGCTTTTCATTCCTCCCTTTTGCGCCTTTCCTTCTCACACACCATTGTAAAACGGTACTCGAAATCCCTCCGGTTCTTCATTGCCATGTTGGACAAAATAAGGCCTGCAAAAAAAGACTGTAAAGCTGCCAGCATCACAAAACCGCACACGATCAACGTGGGGAACTTTAGCACCAGCCCTGTCTTAACAAATTCCACCAGCACCGGGATAAAGAAGACTGCGGCCAGCGCCGCCAGAAATAAGGAAAGCGGGCTGAAAAAGCCAAAAGGCTTATAATCCCGGTAAAGCCGGAAAATCGTTCCCAGCACCTTAAATCCGTCCGAATAGGTATTCAGTTTGGAAACACTCCCCTCCGGCCGGTCACGATACTCCACGATGACATTGTCGATCTGCATATGATTGTAGACCGCATGGATTGTCATTTCCGTCTCAATCTCAAACCCCTTGGAAAGAATCGGAAAGGTTTTAACAAATCCATAGCTGAAAGCCCGGAACCCGGTCATGATATCCTTTACCTCACAGCCAAACAAATGGTTGATGCCAGCCCGGACAAGACTGTTCCCCATATTGTGGAAGGGCCGCTTATTTTCCTCAAAATACGTGGAGGAAAGCCGGTCCCCTACCACCATGTCCGCATTATGGCAAAGCACCTTTTCCACCATTTGGGGAGCAAACTCCATAGGATAAGTGTCATCCCCGTCCACCATGATATAACACCGGGCATCAATCTCCCGGAACATACGCCTTATCACGTTCCCTTTGCCCTGCATATATTCCGGACGCACCACTGCTCCTTCCGCCTCAGCGATCTGGGCGGTGCGGTCCGTTGAATTATTATCATATACATAGACCACCGCTTCCGGCAATGCCGCTTTCGCATCCCGGATCACTTTTGCAACGGTCTTTTCTTCATTATAGCATGGAATTAAAACTGCGATCTTGTCCATCAGACATTTTTCTCCTGTTTAATCTTCATCATGATATTGTGCCAGTATGCTTTCGAACTCTGCCCTTACTTCCTCAAACGCCTTTAATAATTGAGGTGAAAAAGCACCGCTATGCCCTCCCATGATCATCTGATATGCTTTATCCGGCTCATAGGCAGCTTTGTAAACGCGCTTTGAAACAAGTGCGTCATACACATCCGCCAGAGAGACAAGCTGTGCCGCAATACTGATCTCATCTCCCTTAAGACCATCCGGGTAACCCTTCCCGTCATACTTTTCATGGTGATGCCTTGCAATATCGTAGGCATAATCAAAAATCGTTTTGTCATTCAGACGAACCGAATGCAGGATGATCTCCGCCCCTTTCGTCGTGTGGGACTCGATCAGCTCAAATTCATCATCTGTTAATTTCCCCGGCTTTAAGATAATATTATCCGGAATGGCAATCTTCCCGATATCATGGAGCGAAGACGCCCACCCGATCTGGTCGAGCTGCTCCGGCGTAAGCCCACATTCCGGGTAAAGCTTCATCATACTCTTCCCAAGGCACAACGTAAATTCACGAATCCTTTTAATGTGCTGTTTAGATTCCAAATTCCGGAACTCCACGATATTGCTCAAAGAATCAATCAAGATTTCATTTAAATGCTTTAATTTTTTGGCCTGCTGGATCAGGATCCCATTTTGCTTGCGGATACTCTCGTTTTGCTTTCTGACAACAACCTCCAGTTCCATTTTGTACTGGAACCAGCCTATGGCATTGCTGACCACCTGCTTTACCACCTCCGGCTGATAAGGCTTTTTGACATAGCTTACAATGCCATATTCACCGCCGAAAGGCCCAACCACCAGCTCAGCTGGTGGAATGGGATAGCCCCCCTGGGGCAAAACCTTTGCATTTCCGCCTAAAGGCGGTCTAGCAAACCGTTCTTTCTTTACTGGTAGGCCGCTTAAAAGCGGCTCTCTTTTAATGCTCCATCCTATCCCTTTCGTACTGCTCCTGAATATACTTCTTTATTGTCTCTTCGTTGACATTACCGACCGTTTCGCAATAATATCCTCTTGCCCAGAAGTGACGGTTTCCTTTCTCTCTATATTCTGGATGCCTGTCAAATATCATAAGCGCACTCTTGCCCTTAATAAGGCCTACGGCCTTTGATACGCTCAACTTGGGCGGAATTGATACATACATATGCACATGATCGGGAAGCGTAGCCGCCTTTATGATCGTTACCCCTTCCATTCTGCACACCTTTCCCAGAATCTCTCCTACATCTTTCCTTAACTCTCCGAACATTACTTTCCTGCGATATTTCGGAATAAATACAATATGGTACGTGCAATTGTACCGGCTATGTGCTAAACTATTATTATCCATATGGATATACCTCCGTTGTTTCTAAAGTGGTTTGCTAGACCCACTTCTATTATACAACGGGGGTAATTTTTTGGTACTCTGTTCACCGCCACTTGCATCTGTTATTCCCCCAGCTCAGCTGGGGGATTGATACTGTTTCATTCATAACCCCTTTTTTCAACTTCCGAAGAGTCTTCCCCCGTGATCATAATAAAAGGTATTTTATTTAATATATTTTTGTCTTTTAATCGTTCCAGCACCGCAAAGCCATCCATTACCGGCATCAGGTAATCCAAAAGGACAATGGCAATAGACTGATAATGGCTGTTTAGCAGCGCAAGTCCGCTTTTGCCGTTATCAGCTTCCAATATCTTGTAATCCGCCTGAAATAACTCCGTCAGAATCGCACGGTCAATGGCGTTGTCTTCAAAAATCAATACGGTATCACGTTTCATAAATTCCCCATACTTTCTTTGCTTGATCATAATGCAACAATTACTACCTGTGCGTTTCTAAGTTTAAAAACCGCCCGGTGGACTTCCGACGTCAACGTATATTTTATGGCATTGATCGTCACGTCACTTCCCCCATATGCACTCCCCCTGACACAAACCGGCGCCTTCATAGCCTGGTCCGTCATATTAGCCAGCTTTGCCGCCTCAGCGTCCAGCTCCGCCAGCTCATTGTTCCTCGCCACCATTCCGGCACGGACCTTCCGCAACGTCTCCTTAGGTACTTCTTTTCCGGCTGCCAAAATCCTGCGCACCCTTTCCCAGGCCTTTTCAAGGCTGGACAGCTCTGCCAAAATCAGTCCTCTTTGTGCTGCAAACTTTTCCTGCTCCTTTGTATAAAGCTCATTCCTGCCCACCTCTAAATAGGTCTTAATATGGGTATCGTTTCCCAGGTTATACGTATCCACGCCCATCACCGCGCAGATCTTTCCCCCTAGCAGCACCCCTTTGCTTCCCGACACGATCACCTTGCCTAGGGTATTGATATCGCTGTTCATAATATAATTCGCTTTGACATTTCCTTTGGCATTAATGTTTGCCGCTTCAAAAAAGCTCCCGGAAACCTCGCCTCCGGCATCAATAAAGCAGTCATGCTTCGAGCAGCTTCCTTTTTTGATCATCACATTCCCGCCTGCAACAAGCCTTGCCGTCTCCACATTATGTTCAATGATAATGTCTCCGGTGGCCTTAATGTAACCGCCCGAATAAATGCTCCCGATCACATAAACGGAACCATCCACCTCCAGCTTACCGGTAACGGCAGTAACGTCTTCCCTTACGGTCAGCATATTCGTGATGATGATACGCCCATCCCGAAATTCAAACTTCCCGTTCATTTTGGAAAGGTAGGTCACCCCATCCGGTGCGATCACGAAGCCTTCTCCCCGCAAAGGCTTTTTCTCGGCTCCATTTTCAGCATGGATTGATTCCCCGAAAATATTCGTTCCGCTTACTCCTTTTTCGGCAGGATGATAAACGGCAATTTTCTCATCTTCATCTACCATTTCAAAGGCTTCGATATTCACATAGTCAACGCCTCCGTCCGGCAGCGGCGCCGGGATCCTTGGCAGGTCAAGCCTGACAAAAAACTCAAACCATCCGTTCCCGCCCTTTTTAGGAGGAATCCCTTCCGCGATCAATACTTTCTCGTTCATCCGTCTTTTATCGATCATATCAGAGATTGCTTCCCAATTGACGCCAAAGACAATTTCCCTTCTTTCCAGATCCTTGCGGATATCTTCCAGGGTGACCACATTCCCCGGAATCCAGGGGATATAAGCAAAGGCTTTATTTCCGTTATCTTCTATGGAAATGGAAAACTCACATTTCCGCATAGAGTCAAGGTCCGGCTCTTCTGCCTTCGCGGTCTTTTCGTTTATAAGACTTAAGCGTTTTTCCCTCATGTCCGTGGCGGAATGTATAAGCTCACAATAAGAAGATACGTCAAGCCCGCCTTCCAGGCCTAAACGGATCTCCTTCATCTGAAAATGACTGTACAAGTGATTTGCGTAAATGGATACGTCCAGCTTTTTCTCTAATCCCAGACGGATCTCCTGCATCTGCATCCAATTATATTTCACATTCGCATAGGAAGAAATATCTAACTGTTCGCACAGCCCTATCCTGATCTCATGGATCTGGGGCGCACACATATCATCCGTCAACCACCTGTCAAGAGGCAGGTCATTCAAAACAGACTGTCTGATCTCCTCTAAGTCATCGTCTGCAAACCCTCTGTCAAGATACGGTGTTAAATCGATACCGGAATGCAGTGCAAGTCTGATCTGCCTCATAGTCTCATAACTATAAGAGGGATTGGCATATAAGGAAACATCCATCTTATCCTTAAGACCCGTGCGGATCTGCTCCATCTGCATCCAGTTAAATTCCGGGTTCGCATATAAGGAAATATCCAGCCCTTGTTCCCTTCCAAGCTTGATCTCCTGAATCTGCTCTTTCTGGTATTCCGCATTTTCCGTCATGGAAAACTGCACTTCCTGCTGCTGTCCTTTGTTAGAATCCAAGTCGCTCATATCCATTACCATGCTTTCTTTGACAAATAGGTCAATTCCATATATTTTTTACCTAAAATTTGCACAATAATTATACCAATCCTGAAAGGAAAAGTCCACTGTTTCGGTAATATATTTCCCGGCCGCTTGCCTATGATAGCGCTACTACTTTTTTACCTTCTTCTTAAGCACGATCAAACCTAAAGTTCCTGACAGACAGCCAATAATCAGCATCAGGAAGATATCTTTACCAGACAGCTCCTCCACCAGAAATGGCAGGAATCTTCCCATCTGCTCCGGGTACTTGGAAAGCGCCATAGAAATCAGATTATTAAGAAAGTGAAGGAACATTCCTATGTAAATGCTTCCCGAGCAATACCCGATATAGGCAAAGCAGGCTCCTAACATTGCGGTCGGCAGAAGCTTCACAATACTCATGTGAAACGCGCCAAAGATCAACGATGATAACAAGATTCCCCAAAACGCTCCATGTCTGTGTCGAAATCCCCCAAACAATAATCCCCGGAAGAAAATTTCCTCCCCAACCGCCGGCATAACCGCCATGACCAATATGATCAAAATAAATGGATGATCTAAAATCTCTCCAAAAGCCTGTTCCACATTCTGTGTGCTTTCCGGAAAAATACGGCTCAACGCCGTTGCCGCCACAAGCATGATCAGATACGTTCCTATGTACAGCAAAAGTCCTCCTAAAACACTTTTTCCCGAAGGAATCTTTAATGAAAACAACGTTTTTACATCGGACTTCATATACCATACCGCAAATAAAGGCATAAGCAGAATCAAAAACTGATTTACCAAAGTTCCGCCAAAGGGGCTTCGCACGGATACCGCAGTTCCCAGATACAAGATCAGTAAAAGAAGCACCACTGTGCTAAGCAGCAGATCCCCTGTTCCCGGAACCGTTCCCTCTTTGATCGCAGAACGTTTCTCAAAAAGCCGAAAACTTTGAAAACCGTCATGAAACAATACATTTTCACTATTGTATATTTTAGCCAGAACCCAAATGATCAAAACACTATAACAAAAATTGATCCCAATCGTAATTCCCGCAAGTGTAAGCTCCATCTGCTGTGCCAGAACCTGTTTCATCAACAGGGAAACATTGACGATCGGAATTAACGCTGTCCGTCCATCCAGCTGCATAGACGGAATCATTGCTGTCATAGAAGCAAACATGACAACCAGCATCACCGGCGTAATATAATTATTTGCTTCTTTAAAGCTTTTGGCAAAGACACAAAAGCACATGGAAAATGCAGTGACCAGCAGTGCCGTCACGATCACCACCAGTAAAAGAAGCGGGATCCACCCCATAAAAACCGCCGGCTCTATATGTAGGATTTCCTCCGATGCTCCCTCCATAGCGCTTCCCAGTAAAAACATCACAGATCCGCCAAGCGAAAGCAGTGACAGTACAGCCGTGATGCAGGAAAATATGGAAACCGCAATATACTTGCTCATGATCATCTGAAAATTAGTCACCGGCAAAGTAAGGAGCGTTTCCAGTGTTCCCCGTTCTTTTTCTCCTGTTGTCACGTCTATTGCCGGATAAAACGCTCCCAGCATGATCGTGACTACCAGCATCATTCCAATGCTGCCGCCTATACTCATACCTGCGCTTTCCGATACCGTCACACTGTCTTTTGCCTCATAAGTCACCGGATAAAGGAAATCCACCGTAAGGCCCTTTTCGCCCAGCTTATCTTCCAATAATTCCTTACAATAAATATCCGCCAGCTCCTCCAGGGCATTTTCAGCATAGCTGGAATCAGAGTCAGTGGAGGTATACTCCACTTCAATGTGCAATCCCTGTCCATCCGTCACAAAATTGATCCATACATCGTAAGAGCTCTTCCCATCTCCCTTCTCCTTCTCCGGAACTTCCAGAAAGGTTAAGCTGATATCCAATTCCTCCTTTTTCTCCTCATATACTTCCTGAAGGCGCAGCGCTTCCGCTTTATACCGCTCCGCATATGCCGCAGTATAACTCCCTCCTTCCCTGGACTGCATCATAAAATTCATGACCAATACCATTCCAATGATAATTGCCGGATACAATAGGATAGGAACGGCAACCATAATGACCAGCGTTTTTTTATCTCTTAAAATATCCAAAATCTCTTTTTTGACCAATGTCCATGTTTTTCTCATGACTGTGCTCCCTGCCCTTCTTCCTGATAACTAAACCCTTCAAAAATACTGTGAAACGCCTGCCGCAGACTCTCGGTTCCAGTCTTTTTCATAATATCAAAGGGCGTTCCCTCCGCCACGATCCTGCCCTGAAAAATCATATAGATACGGTTACATAAGATCTGCGCCTCCTCCAGATAATGAGTAGAATAAAGGACCGTCTTTCCCTTTTCCTTCTGCTCCTCCATAAAACGGATAATGGCATCCGCACTTAGAATGTCCAGCCCCAAAGTAGGCTCATCCAAAATATAAAGCTGGGGATCTGCCATCAGGCATCTTGCAATAGAAGCTCTCTGAACCTGTCCTGTTGAAAGTTTTTCAATCCTGTTGTCGGCGAACTTTTCCATCGCAAGGACTCTGATGATCTCTTCCGCCCGTGCAAGTGCGTCATCTTTAGAATACCCATATATATCCCCCAGAAAAAGAAGATATTCCCGGATGGAAAATCTGGGATACAGCTTGGTATTTCCGGACAGATAACCGATCAGCTCTTTTTTCCGGGTAACCTCATCTATCAGATTGCCTTCTTTATCCGTCAGGCGCACCTCCCCGGATGTAGGTGTCATCAACATCCCAAGCATACGAAGTAACGTGGTCTTGCCCGCTCCGTTGGGTCCTAAAATCCCCACGATTTCTCCCGGCTCTGCCTTTAACGATACCCGATCCACCGCCAGAAACTCTTCTTTACGGGATTTCCGCCCATGCTTCACAGTCCGCTCGAACTGCTTGCTTAAATTGACTGCTTCAATCATAATCCATAATTCCTTTCCTGATGATAATTTATGCAACGGACTTATTATACAACATCGAAAAAAGAGTGGGGGAGGATTTTCGGCATTTTTTCATGATTATAGGGTTTCTTTCAGTGAAAGACTATATTATAATTTTTAAAGGAATTATGATGTGCCCAGCATTATCCGGAACGCTTTGATGAAAGGATATGAAACATATGAAGCTGAAATCTAAGAAGAAAAAAATTCTCTTTATTGTATTATTTGTCATGGCAGTACTAATAATTGCCGGCGACTGGGCATTGACTGTAACGGTATATAACGAGAATTTCAACCAGCGGTTTGAGAGCTATGAGCCGCTTATGCTATGCGTTGATGACTTTGACGGATTGCAGTGCTCGAACTATGAGTTTAATTCCAATAAAGGGCAGAAACTGGCGGGATATATGTATCATTCGGGAGAAAACCAACGTGGTATCATCGTAATGGCACATGGCTTTGGTGGCGGCGGCCATAATTCTTATATGGATTGTGCGAATTATTTTGCCCGACATGGATATTATGTTTTCACCTATGACGCTACGGGAAATGACGAAAGCGAGGGCGAGGGAGTCGGAGGGCTTCCACAGGGAGTAATAGACCTTGACTATGCAATCACGTTTGTGGAAGAAAGCGGGAATTTCCCAAACCTGCCAATTGCTTTATTCGGGCATAGCTGGGGCGGGTACAGCGCTTGCGGCGTACTTACATACCATCCTGAAGTAAAAGCCCTTATAGCGTGTTCAGGTTTTAACGCTTCACCGAACCTGTTCGAAGCCGAGGGGAAAAAGCAGATAGGGAATGGTATTTATTTGATGTTACCGTTTGTGAAACTGCAT
>OFFH01001175.1_pt1 | contig 14248 bp, 20 predicted proteins | sample 1521341 | NCBI WGS metagenome assembly OFFH01 (sample SAMEA3504108, study PRJEB24116) | mouse gut metagenome | biome: mouse gut; feature: mouse-associated habitat; material: faeces | place: Denmark | collected 2011 | reverse complement strand
CGGGAGGTGGCCGCATCCGGACGGCCCGAAGGGGCGGTTTCCGGAGCCCTGCGACGGCAGGGTACGCGGGGAATTTCCGCGGAGTATGTCCGATTTGAAACCGGGCGGCTTGGAATACTGGCAAGACGCGGCCCCAGACGGGGTGCGTCCTTGGCGTATGGGTTCCCGGAGGAGCTGCGCCTTTTGAAAAAGGCTGGCAGTTTCCCGGATTTTCTTATGCACAGGGACGAAACACCCGGCGGGGTTTGCGGCAAAAACAGTAGAGAGCGTCGCCAAAGTCAAAATTTTTAGGAGGCGATGAATAAGTGGCAGTCAAAGAGAAGATCCGAATCAGACTCAAGAGCTACGACCATCAGCTGGTGGATACCGCGGCGGAGAAGATCGTCGAGGCCGCAAAGCGCACCGGCGCCCGCGTGTCCGGCCCCATCCCCCTTCCCACCGAGCGGGAGATCGTCACCATTCTGCGGGCCGTCCACAAGTACAAGGACAGCCGGGAGCAGTTTGAGATGCGCACCCACAAGCGTCTAATCGACATCCTGCGGCCTTCCAACAAGACCGTGGAGGCCCTGCGGGGCCTGGAGCTCCCCCCTGGAGTCGAGATCGAGATCAAGCTCTAAATAAAACCCTGCGCCGGGCGGTCCCGGCAAGGTCATGTTGGCTCTCCCCTAACCAAAGAGTCAACCAATAACCGTACAGGAGGAATTACACAATGGAAAAGTGCATCATCGGCAAAAAGATCGGCATGACCCAGCTTTTTGACGAAAACGGGAACATCGTCCCCGTCACCGTGGTGGAGGCTGGCCCCTGCGTGGTCGTCCAGAGGAAGACAACCGAAAACGACGGTTATGAAGCCGTGCAGATCGGTTTCGGGGCGGTCAGCGACAAGCGGCTCACCAAGGCCCTGCGGGGCCACTTCGCCAAGGCGGACGTGGCTGCCAAAAGAGTGCTGCGGGAGTTCCGCCTGGGGGAGATCACCCTGGCGGTGGGGGACATCATCAAGGCGGATACCTTTGCCCCCGGCGATAAAGTAGACGTCTGCGGCACCTCCAAGGGCAAGGGCTACGCCGGCACCATCAAGCGCTGGCACAACCACCGCCTGAAGGAGACCCACGGTTCCGGCCCTGTCCACCGCCACGCCGGCTCCAACGGCGCCTGCTCCAGCCCCAGCCGGGTCTTTAAGGGCAAGCGCCTGCCGGGCCACATGGGCTCCGAGCGGGTCACCGTCCAGAATCTGGACATTGTGAAGGTGGATGCGGAGAACAACCTCATCGCCATCCGGGGCGCCGTGCCCGGCCCCAAGAACGGCATCGTCTACATCACCGACAGCGTCAAGGCGTAAGGAAGGAGGAATTTACAATGCCAAAGGTTACGATTTATGACATGACCGGCAAGAGCGTTGGAGAAAAAGACCTTTCTGATGCCATTTTCGGGATCGTCCCCAACAAGGTGGTCCTCCACGCCGTCATTAAAAACTACCTGGCCAACCAGCGCCAGGGCACCCAGTCCACCCTCACCCGCACCGAGGTCTCCGGCGGCGGCAAGAAGCCCTGGAGGCAGAAGGGCACCGGCCACGCCCGGCAGGGCAGCACCCGCGCCCCCCAGTGGACCCACGGCGGCGTTGCCCTGGGCCCCAAGCCCCGGAGCTACCGCTACGCCCTCAACCGCAAGATGAAGGTGCTGGGCCTCAAGTCCGCCCTCTCCGCCAAGGTGCTGGAAAACGACCTGGTGCTGGTGGAGGACATCAAGGTGGAAGGCTACCGCACCAAGGCCGTTGTGGCTATGCTGAAGGCCCTGGGTGTGGACCGCAAGGCCCTCATCGTCACCGCCGAGGTGGACCCCGTCCTGGTGGGCAGCGCCCGGAATATCCCCGGCGTTAAGACCACCATCGTGGGCTCCCTGAACAGCTACGACATTCTGAACGCCGGCAAGCTGGTGGTCTCTGTGGCCGCCGCCGAAAAGCTGGAGGAGGTGTACAGCAAATGAAGACTGCTCACGACATTATCCTGGCCCCTGTGATCACCGAAAACTCCATGGAGGCCATGTCCCAGCGCAAATACACCTTTAAGGTGGCCCGCTCCGCCAACAAGATCGAGATCGGCCAGGCGGTGGAGGCTCTCTTCCCCGGCACCAAGGTGGCCGCTGTGAACACCATGAACTGCCGCGGCCGCATGAAGCGCATGGGCCGTTACCAGGGCCTGACCCCCGCCTGGAAGAAGGCTGTGGTCACCCTCACTGCCGACAGCAAGGGCATCGAGTTCTTCGAGTCCATGCAGTAAGCAGACGGCGAGGACGGCCGCCGGGCCAGCCCAGGCCGGCCGAAAAAACGCCGGGGATGAAAAGCCCCGGAGGTATGGGGTGTTCCGAGCCCCGCTAACTTCAACAAGGAGAGTGAAACCGTAATGGCTATCAAAGCATACAAGCCCACGACACCCGGCCGCCGCGGCATGACCGTGACCGATTACTCCGGGCTGTCCAAGGTTGCCCCGGAAAAGAGCCTCCTGCGGCCTCTGAAGAAGCACGCCGGACGCAACAACACCGGGCGCATCACCGTCCGCCACCACGGCGGCGGCAACAAGCAGAAGTACCGCATCATCGACTTCAAGCGGGACAAGGAGGGCAAGGCCACCGTCGTCAACCTCCAGTACGACCCCAACCGCTCCGCCAACATCGCCCTCATCCAGTATGAGGACGGCGAGCGCCGCTATATCCTGGCCCCCAACGGCCTGAAGGCCGGCCACGTGATCATGACCGGTCCCGACGCCGACATCCTGCCCGGCAACTGCCTGCCCATCGCCAACATCCCCGTGGGCGAGACCATCCACTGCATCGAGCTCTACCCCGGCAAGGGTGCCCAGCTGGTGCGCGCCGCCGGCGTGTCCGCTCAGCTGATGGCCAAGGAGAACGGCATGGCTCAGGTCCGCCTGCCCTCCGGCGAGGTCCGCCTCGTCCGGGAGAACTGCAAGGCCACCATCGGCCAGGTGGGCAACACCGACTGGGCCAACATCCAGATCGGCAAGGCCGGCCGCAAGCGCCACATGGGCTGGCGGCCCACCGTCCGCGGCTCCGTCATGAACCCCTGCGACCACCCCCACGGCGGCGGCGAGGGCAAGAGCCCGGTGGGCCGTCCCGGCCCTGTGACCCCCTGGGGCAAGCCCGCCCTGGGTTACAAGACCCGCAAGACCAAGAATCCGACGGACAAGTTCATTGTCAAGCGCCGGAACGTGAAGTAAGGAGGCAGGAGAGATATGAGCAGATCCATCAAGAAAGGCCCCTTCGTTGCTCCCGAGCTTCTCAAGCGGGTCGAGGAAATGAACTCTTCCGGCAAGAAGACGGTGCTGAAGACCTGGAGCCGCAGCTCCACCATCTACCCCGCCTTTGTGGGCCACACCATCGCCGTCCACGACGGCCGCAAGCATGTGCCCGTCTACATTCAGGAGGACATGGTGGGCCACAAGCTGGGTGAGTTCGCCCCCACCCGGACCTTCCGCGGCCACGCCAAGGGCAAATAATGAAGGAGGATGCAGAATAAAATGGAAGCAAAAGCCTATTTGAAATATCTCCGCATCGCTCCCCGCAAGGTGCAGATCGTTGCCGATCTGATCCGCGGCAAGGATGTGAACACCGCCATGGCCATCCTCATGCAGACCCCCAAGGCTGCCTCTGAGCCCATGATCAAGCTCCTCAAGAGCGCCGTGGCCAACGCGGAGAACAACTACAGCATGGACGTCGAGAGCCTCTACGTCTCCCAGGTGTTCGCCACCCCCGGCCCCATCCTCAAGCGGGTGATGCCCCGGGCCCAGGGCCGCGCCTATCGGATCAACAAGAGGACCAGCCACGTGACCCTGGCGGTCGCGGAGAAGGCTTAAGGGAGGAGTCGGTTTATGGGACAGAAAGTTAATCCCCACGGCATGCGCGTGGGCGTGATCAAGGACTGGGATTCCCGCTGGTACGCCAGCAGCGAGAAGGTGGGCGACCTGCTTGTCGAGGACAAGAAGATCCGCGACTACCTGAAGAAGAAGCTGTTTTTGGCCCAGGTGCCCAAGATCGAGATCGAGCGCAGCAACGGCGGCGTGACCATCTTCCTGCACTGCGCCCGCCCCGGCATGGTCATCGGCAAGGAGGGCAAGGACATCGAGGCCACCCGTCTGGAGGTGGAGAAGATGATCGGCAAGACCACCAAGCTCAACATTGTCGAGGTCCGCTCCCCCGATATGAACGCCCAGCTGGTGGCGGAGAACATCGCCCAGCAGCTGGAGAAGCGCATCTCCCACCGCCGGGCCATGAAGAACGCCATGGGCCGGGCCATGCGGGCCGGCGCCAAGGGCATCAAGTGCTGCTGCTCCGGCCGTCTGGGCGGGCGCGAGATCGCCGGCGTGGAGCACTACCACGACGGCACCATCCCCCTGCAGACCCTCCGGGCCGACATCGACTACGGCTTTGCTGAGGCTGCCACCACCTACGGCCGCATCGGCGTGAAGGTGTGGATCTACAAGGGCGAGGTCCTCTCCCAGGCCCTGCGCACCACCCCCCGCATAATATAGTCTGTCCCAAGCGTTTTGGTCCGCTGCATATCATGCACATAAAAAGTTTCCCCCCGGCATTTCACAATCCGCGTGTGATTGAGCATGGCGCCTTCGTCCGGCACAAATTTATCCGGATAGCTTCCCGCCACAGCTTCCATTTCATCGTTTAGAAGAAGAAAGTAAATTCCATCCTGTTTCTGCTCATATCCTTCCGCAAAATACAGCTCCCCATCCCGGATCTCAACATATTTGAGGTTCCTGCGGACTTCCCGTGCCAGATTCTGCCGGACATCATACTCCACGGCCACATTCGACCAGATATTGACAAACAGAATCTGCACCACCGCCATCACAAATGCGGCCATCGCAAGCGGAACCACCACATACCAGACAATGGATACCGTTTTTACGCCTCCCCTTTTAATATATATCCCACCCCTCTGATCGTCTGAATCATTTTAAACGGAAAATCATCGTCCATTTTTTTCCGCAGGTAGCGGATATAGACATCCACAACATTGGAATACCCGTCGCTCTCCCCGTCCCAGATATTGGCCGCAATCTGATCCCTGGTGACGACAATATTCTGATTGCGGATCAGGAAGAGAAGCACTGAAAACTCTTTTGGCGAGAGATCAATCTGCTTCCCTTCCCGCTCCACGGTATGGCAGTTTAGGTCCATGGTAAGCGCGCCGCAGCGGTAGATATTTTCCCGCACATTCGCTTTTTTTCTCGTCATCACCCGGACCCTTGCGAGAAGTTCCTGAAAGGCAAAGGGCTTTGCCATATAATCATCCGCCCCGATATCCAGCCCCTCCACAATATCCGCCGTGCCGTCGCGCGCCGTCAGAAACAGCACCGGCGTCTGCACCCCTCTGCCGCGGGCCCTCCTTAAGACCTCAAACCCGTCCATCCCCGGCAGCATGACATCCAGGATTGCAAGGTCGGGGTTTTCCTGCCTGGCAAAGATAAGTCCGTTCTGGACAGTTCCTGCATCAATGATATTTGAGAATCCGTCATCTGACAGAATGTCAATTACCAATTTACGCAGTTCCGGCTCATCATCAACCAACAGAATTTTTTTTGTATGCAAAAATGAGGGCTCCATTTGTCTGTACCTTTCAAAAATCTATCAATAACAACAGTAATATTATAGCACGGCAGAGCGGTTTTCGGAATCCTGTGTCCCCAAAAGTAAGGTAAAAGTAAGGATACGGGAAAGTTAATGTCAGGTTGGGGATGTAAACTAAAGAAAAAGAAGAAAAAAGGAGAGATTTTATGGACTATATTATCACAACGGAACAGCTGACAAAGAAATATAAAAATTTTATTTCGGTCAATAAGGTTTCCATGCACATTCAGAAAGGCAGTATCTACGGTTTCCTTGGCCCTAATGGAGCGGGAAAATCTACTACAATGAAGATGTTGTTAGGGCTTACATCGCCTACAGGCGGAAGATTCACGGTTGACGGAGGTCATTTTCCAGATGACCGGATCAGCATTTTAAAGAAAGTAGGTTCTTTTATCGAATCCCCGTCTTTTTATGCAAATCTCACAGGACGGGAAAACCTTGATATCATCCGCAGAATTTTGGGGCTGCCGGAAAATGCGGTGGATGATGCGTTGGAGTTAGTGGGTTTGACAGAGTTTGGGAACCGGCTTGCCAAAAAATATTCGCTGGGCATGAAACAGCGTCTTGGGCTTGCGGGTGCTTTGCTTGGGCGTCCGCCAATCCTGATTTTGGATGAACCTACAAATGGTCTTGATCCTTCCGGTATTCATGAAATCCGTCATCTGATAAAATCATTGCCGGGCCTTTATGACTGTACTGTCCTGATATCCTCCCATATGCTGTCGGAAATAGAATTGATGGCAGACGACATCGGAATTCTGAATCATGGCCGGCTGTTGTTCGAGGGAAGCCTTGATGAACTCAGGCAGAATGCGGTACAGGCAGGTTTTGCAACGGATAATAAGATTAGTTCCGCTAATTTGGAAGATATGTTCCTTTCCATGGTCGATAAGGATAATGCAGCCAGAAAGCAGAGGGCCAGATTATGAAAACACTTATCATTGAACTTCGGAAAGAAAAAAGGACTGGTGTTATTCCGCTGCTGTTATTAGTCGGTATCTTGGGAGCCGCATATGCGTTTGTCAATTTTATTGTGCGTAAGGATACATTACTGAACCTTCCGTTAGCTCCCATGGACGTTCTTTTGACACAGCTTTACGGAATGATTATGGTTTTGAACATGTTTGGTATCGTTGTGGCAGCCTGTATGGTTTATAACATGGAATTTAAAGGAGCTGCCATCAAAAAGGTATATATGCTGCCCATTCGTGTTTCCCAAATGTATCTGTGCAAGTTATTTATTCTGACAGTATTGCTTCTGGCGGCGATTGTATTACAGAATTTAGCTTTGCTAAAAATCGGCATCAGTGACTTGCCGAAAGGTACTTTTGAGATGGACACTTTGTTTAAATTTACGGCATATTCCTTTGTCACCTCTATGCCGACATTATCTTTTATGGTTTTGGTTTCTTCGCGTTTTGAAAATATGTGGATGCCTCTTGGGATTGGGGTTGCCGGATTTCTAAGCGGAATGGCATTGGCAGGTTCAAATGTCAGTTTGCTATTGGTTCACCCATTTGTTGTAATGCTAAAGCCTGCCGTTGCCATGAGCGCACAGCCGGATAATGAAATAGCCATTATATCTATGGCAGAGACATTTTTGTTTTCAGGAATAGGTTTATGGATGGCGAAACATTTGCGTTATGAATCGTCCGGCTAAGAAATGTCAAAAGCGAAGCGACTTTACCCTTTAGTGCTATCGCGCAGCGATTTAAATAGGAGGGATTTGTGTGAATTTTTTTGATTTATTAAAGACGGAATTTAAAAAGGTAAAGCGGTCAAAAATTGTTCCATTGATATTTATTGCTCCTCTATTAGTGGTAATATCGGAGGTTGCCAATTTAAGCAGGTATTTTTCCCCGGAATATACAAATGCGTGGTCTGCAATGTTTATCCAGAGTGCATTAGTCTACGCTTATTATCTATTGCCATTTTCCATGATTGTTGTATGTGTGATGATTGCAGGGCGTGAAACGCAGCATAATGGTATTCTGAAGATGCTGGCGCTGCCGGTTAGTCGTTATGCTTTATCCATGGCAAAATTTTGTGTTCTGATGTTTTACCTGTTTATGGAAATGGTTGTTTTTCTTATTATATTTTTGATTACTGGTATGGCGGCCACGCACATGGCAGGAATTACAGATACTTTACCGGTATTATATCTTGTAAAGTGGTGTGTAGGATTATTCCTTACCATGCTGCCGTGTATAGCGGCTATGTGGGCAATTACAGTATTGTTTGAAAAAGCATTGCTTTCTGTAGGGCTTAATCTGTTTCTTGTTATTCCTGGCGTTTTAATAGCCAATACACCGCTTTGGATTGCATATCCTTACTGCTACAGTGGTTATCTGGTATCTTGTTCGCTGCATGATTTTACGGCAGAAGGCATAGGAACTGCATTTTCAGTATTTCCGTTTCTGCCATGTGCAACAGTGGTTTTTGTATTGGGTCTTTTGCTGGCTGTAAAAAGATTTGGGAAGAAGGAAATGAGGTAAATACAAATTGTATTGTCCCATGGACTGGGTACAGTTTGGGGCGGTGTCAATATTGTCTGTGCCGTCACTGGATTGTGTCTGGGATTGGGGCATTTCGACAGTTGGGCGGCATCGTTTGGGAAAACCAGGCAGCAGGCTGAATACCTACCTTGTCCACATTGACAGGCAGCGCAGGAATGCTTTAAAAGGCTTATAGGGGGCATGAGACATGCTCTGCCGCCATTCTTTTTTGGGAGCACTGGTTAAACAATGTGAAAACGCTTCAAACAAGAGATTTGACCGCTGTATTTAGAAAATATAAATAGGAAAGTAACTTTTTTGGGGAATACACTTGACTCTGACGTAACGTAATAGTTTATAATGATAGAAGATCAGGGAAGAGGAGGATATAATATATATGAATGTAAGTGCAATTCGTTCAGACGGTATTTATGAAAAAATGATGTCAGCACCCCATGACAAGAAGAATGACATTTACCGGTATGAACTGATGATGCCATTTGAGAAAAAATGGGCTTGTTACAATGTTCCCATGAAGGCGAAAACGCCCGGTGGCTATGATGTCATTATGGCAGGCAGGATGCTTGGACACATTGAACCAACTAAAGTAGACGAAACACAAAAACAAAATATTGAGCTGATTTCAGATGATGCATTCTGGGAAAAATGTGAGATGGCAATCAGGGACTCCTTAAACTGTTTTACCCGGCATGGAATTGATCTGCCTGTTAAGGAGTATCTGTTTACCATATTGCTTGCAGATGCGGAAAGCCCCTACATCATAATGAATGAGGGATATTGTGGTGACGGTGGTATACCGGGATATATTTTTTCCTGGCTCATTCCAAACGAATACACACTGGAGCATCTTCCGGCAGCTTTGGCACATGAGACAAATCACAATATCCGTTTTCAGTTTATCGAATGGAAGAATGACATCACACTTGGAGAAATGATGGTTAGCGAAGGACTGGCAGAAAATTTTGCCACTTCTTTATATGGAGAAGATAAGGCAGGCCCCTGGGTGACCAAAACGGATATGGCAACTTTGAACGAATATATCAAACCTGTTATTCAGGATGGATTAAATATTCAGGGACTTGAAAATCTCAATGCTTATCTTTATGGTGATGAACTGGCTAAATTACAAAATTTTCCGCAAGCGGGCCTGCCCTATTGCGCCGGATATGCCTGCGGGTATCATTTAGTCAGGCATTATTTGAAGAAAACCGGTAAAAGTGTGATGGAAGCGACACTTTTACCTGCGAAAGACATTTTAGATGCTGCGGAGGATTTTTGGAATGACTAAAAAACTTATGTCTGTTCATGAAGTTGCTAAACTGACTGGTACCACTGCCCGTACACTTCACTATTATGATGAAATTGGGCTTTTGAAACCTACGGAAGTAACGGAAGCAGGCTACCGAATGTATGATGATGCAGCACTGGGACGTTTGCAAAATATTTTGCTGTTTCGAGAATTGGAGTTTCCTCTAAAAGAGATCAAAGTAATTCTGAACAGCCCTGATTTTGACCCATCGGAAGTAATTGATCAGCAAATTAAGCTGCTGGAACTGCAATATAAACACATAGGGGAACTTATTAACTTTACCCGTGAAATTCAGAAAAAAGGAGTAACGGCAATGAATTTTGATGTTTTTGACAAGAGTGAAATCGAAAAGTATGAGGCAGAAATAAAAGCAAAATGGGGCAATACCAAAGCATATCAGGAGTACATGCAAAAGGATATTGCCCGAAATGGAGGTAGTTACAGCAAGGCTGCAAACCAGCTGTTGACAATGTTTTCTGAATTAGGAAAACTAAAACATTTAAATCCCGACGCTGATGAAGTACAAAATAAAATTGCTGGATTACAGCAATTTATAACCGACAACTACTATGTATGTACCAATGAAATTCTCAGTGGACTGGGTGAAATGTATGTATGTGATGAACGTTTCAGGAACAATATTGACAAGGCGGGTGGTGATGGAACTGCTGATTTTGTCAGACAGGCCATTGTTGTGTATTGTAGTAAAAAGAGGGTGTAACTGCTTGTGACGGAATGGATAGGCTGCCTTGTCTGCAGCGACAAAACTCATGACAGAATCACAGAAGACACGATTTTGAAAACGGCTCTCTCCACCCGAAATGCAAACAGAAAACATTGCCTGAAAACTATCCGCTGCGATGAATGAGATAGAATGGCGTCGGTTTAAAAACATTTCAGGAGAGCAGTCTGACGATTTTAGATGATGGGGTTTGTCAGGCAAAGTGTGTAAATTTTTTGCTGGGAATGAACCAATGAAAGCTTCGGTTCTGGCTTCCCATCCAACGCTGCTTCTGCCAGGAGGCAGCGTCCGATGGGACCATACCATTTTTATCCCCGTATTTTTTCAAATTGTTTCATTAACATTTGTGTTGCGTAATAATAGCTGTCCAGCGTTTCATATTTTCTATATTCGTACTCCAATGCAACCAAAAGCATTAAATAGATATCATACCATAAGGCCCTGCGCTCCTGATTTTTAGTTAGACTTTTGATGCCATAGCCTTTTTGAAAATAGGTATTATCAGCGTAGGTACGAAAACCCACTTCCATGAGAGGATCACCCCAAATGCTCCGTTCCCAATCTATGATCCCTGTGACTTTTCCGGAATGAATAAAGATATTTCCGTCCCAACAATCCCAATGTACCAATTTTGGCTCTGACACTTCCTCAAAAATAGTTTTATCTCGGTCAAGACAAAGCAACATCTGGTGGATTGGTATTTTTAAATCCACATTTCCCTGCTGTGCGTCATTTATCCCTGCCTCCATCATCTTACGAAAAATAGGATACCATTCCTTTCCCTGAAATTCAGGCTGTCCGGGATACCCAAACACAGGACAGGGGATATCGTTTATTCTTTTGTTTATTTTTCCTGTTTCAACATATATACGGTTTATCTGTTCTGATGACAAGCTGTCTTTTATGGTATTAAGGCTTTTTCCCTCCAGCTTTTCCATGAAGAAATACGGTGAATTGCAAATGGTACAACTGTCATCATATCCCATTATTTTAGGCACAGGTATTTCGCCATGCCGGATAGCCAGTTTCATGGCTTCCACTTCGCTGAACATGATATTTTTTTCGTAAATCATAACACGCATGTCTTTTAATGGCGCTATTTTCAATATCACTTGTTCCTCATTGCTCAAATGAATTTCATAGGCAATATTAAAATAACCTTCAGTCAATTCCCGATAATTCTTCATTTTAAGCGGTGAGAAATATTTTTCCACCATCTTTGATATTGTTTCTCTGTTCTGTTTGTTCTTTGTCAGGCTCTCCATCTTACCATCCCTTTCTTATGGTTTTATAGTTATATACGGCCAAACCGGCAATCAGCCATTCCGCCAAAACCAGTCTCTCTTTTCTCTCATTCTATCAGAAAAAGGGGTGGCTTGCCACCGGAAATTTGCTGTAGAGGTAAGGGCTGGGCGGGCTGCTTCCGAAGCTGGCATTGCGGGTAATGTGTATAACTTCCCTTGTTACTGTTCACGGGTTCGTTTTTTGCCCGGATGGACGTTGTTCTTACGTTTTCTCATTCTTCAACAAAGAGAATCCGTTCGCCAAATCACCGAAAGACATGTGTCATCCGCTCATGATATAATGTTCTGGCAAATACCAGACAAAATAAGGAGAGTGTTCCGATATGATTGACTTCAAACTTGCAGAACTCAGAAAAAAACACAATCTCACCCAACAAGAACTGGGTGAAGTCCTCAATGTATCCTACCAGACTATCAGCAAATGGGAGAACGGCACCACCTCCCCTGATCTGTCCATGCTGCCCCACATCAGCGCCTTCTTTGGTGTAACCGTGGATGCCCTGCTGGGACTGGCCCCGCTGGAGGATACATACAGGCCTTCCGGTTCCGGAACGGCAGAATACTGGGAATACAGGCTGGAATATCTGCTTCATACCCGAAAAACCATGTGGAACCGGGATTATATGCAGTTTCTGGTCCGGGATGTGTGGAATATCCGTGAACCGATCACTGTCCTGGACTGCGGATGCGGTTACGGAGCACTGGGCCTTTTGATGATGCCCCTGCTTCCCAAAGGCAGTAAATATGTTGGCATCGACTTTTCCAGAAATATGATTGAAGCGGCAAAAAAATATTACCGGTATTCGGATATCAACGCAGAATTCATTTTTTCGGATATCCAAAGCTATAGGCCGAAGGAAACTTATCATCTGGTCATCTGCCAGGCAGTTCTGAGACATGTCAATGACGGTGAAAATCTTCTGCGCAAAATGGCAGATTTCGTAAAAGAAGGCGGCCTTCTGGTAAGCATGGAGTGCAACCGTGAGTTTGAAGCGGATGGCCTGTACATCAGCGGCATGAATTACATGGACCTGTGCCGGCACCAGGGGCTGAGGAAGCTATGGCAGAAGGAACTGGAACAGCAGAACCGGGATTATTCCATTGCCATGAAAATCCCGCATTATATGAAAGCTGCAGGACTGAAAAATATATCCAGCAGGATGAACGACAGGGTTACCGTCCTTGAACCGGAGGCTTCAGACTACGAAGATTTTTTGGATAGCATTATAAAAGCGAATCACTGGGACGACGAAAAAACGGACCGGGAGATAGAGACAAACATTTCCTATTTTATGAATCACGGAATGGACCGAAAAGAAGCTGAAGATTATTGCCGCCAGATGAACGGCATTGTGAAATATCTGAAAAACAACAGGGAAAATATATCCCTGACCCATACATACGGCATCATGATCTCTTATGGGTGGAAGTAGCGTCTATGCCGGACATCAGCCGGAAAATATATGATGATTCTCGACTTATGGCATGTTATTTGATATAATGAAAGCATGCGAGGCATAGGAGGAAAATGGAAATGTTAAGACCGAAAGAAGTTGTCCAGTTATGGGTAGACGCATTCAATCGGCATGATGTGGAAGCAGTTACAGCGCTTTACCATGAAAATGCGACGAATCATCAGGTAGCGAATGAGCCGGTAGTAGGCATTGAAGCAATCCGTACCATGTTCACAGTGGAATTTTCCACAGCGGATATGACAGCTATCGTAGAAAATATTTTCGAGGATGGACAATGGGCAATCCTTGAATGGCGTGATCCATTGGGGTTACGGGGGTGTGGGTTTTTCCAGGTAGTGAATGGGAAAATTATATTCCAGCGAGGGTATTGGGATAAGCTCTCATTTTTGAAACAGCACCATCTTCCAATAGAGTAATGATGACAGGCATTTTCTGATTATCAAGTTTTAGTTGACAAGGGCTTTTAAGTTTTTGTGAAACAATTGTATCAGGGAGGCTCTCCGACATTTCGGAATGATTTGGTTAAGAGGAAGGAAGACGGGTATGGGGAATGCGACTGATCATATAAATTTTCTGCGCAACATTATTCTGGATAGTCAGCATTTGCTGAAGAAAAGTTCTGACAGTATAGAGAATATTGTATCGGACATCTGCGGATTACAATATGATCCGTATCCTGCGATACATTTGAACCAATATATCATGCTTTGGAACAGAAAAAAAGATTTTAAGCCGGAGCAATTGGATCAGGCAGCATACAAAGATTTTAAGATATTGGAAGCATGGACATTTAAACGAAATATGTTTCTGATACCGGGCAGGGAGTATTCATTGTATAAGAATGCCACAAAAGGCATTGAGAGATGGGGAGCATCCGATGAAAGCTGGCTGAAAGCGGGAGACAGCCCTGAAATTCAGGTTGCGGAAAAGGAATTAAAGGAAAGCTTAAAAGACTTCGACGGATTTGTTGCCAGAGAACTTTGGGAGCATTTGGGTTTATCTTTTGAGTGGGATAAATACAGACGGGAACACGACCAAAGCTATAATCTGCCGGTATTTCGCGCCTATTATAGGTTGATCCGCAAGGGAGATCTTTTGGTGTGCGGCAGAAAGCCGGGAACTTTTAAGGAACCGGTCTTTATTTTAAAAGAAAAGGCAGGCTTTTCTGATTGGACTCATGATACCATAGATGAAAATGAAGCTATAAAATGTATAGTTGAAAAACTGATAGCTTCATTGGGTGTCAC
>OFFH01001173.1_pt1 | contig 14258 bp, 15 predicted proteins | sample 1521341 | NCBI WGS metagenome assembly OFFH01 (sample SAMEA3504108, study PRJEB24116) | mouse gut metagenome | biome: mouse gut; feature: mouse-associated habitat; material: faeces | place: Denmark | collected 2011 | reverse complement strand
CCCCCTGCCGCTCTCCACCCCCTCCATTTCGATCTGTCCCTTTCCGCCAATATCGAAATGGAGGTTACATATGACAACCATCAAATTGAAGCGTTACTACCCCCACCTGACCGAGAATATCACTCTGGAAGTTTCCGACGAGATCGCCGTCGTTCTCTCCACCGGGGGCCGCCAGTGCGACAGCTACAAGCGGCGCAAGCGGGAGCATAACGAGTGCTCTCTGGACGTTGACCCCGGCTTTGAGCCGGATGTGATGTTCCCGCCCCTGACCCCGGAGGAGATTATTCTGGACGAGGAAAACCGCTCCGCCCTCTACGCCGCTCTTGACCAGCTCCCGCCCATTCAGGCCCGGAGAGTATATGCCCACTACATTCTGGGCAAGAAGAAATCTGAAATTGCCCGTGCTGAAAACGTGGTGGAAAGCTCCATTTGCGACAGTATCCGCCGGGGTGTTAAAAATCTCGCGGAAATTTTGAAAAATTTCTATGGATAGGGAGCAACAAACAGCCTCTAACCCGCCTGATAGGTAAGGAGGGCTTATACACTGAGAACAACTGAATACACAGTATTCCAGGCACAAAACCTGCGTGAACAGCGACAAAAGGCGCGCCGCCAGGACAGCCCGCTCAAGGAGGTGAGAGAAGTGGGCCGAGCGATCAGCGCGAACCTTTGACCCGGCCCTGGCAAGCCGGGCGCGACGACAGCGCGGGGGATAATGAAACTTGCTCACGCCCTCCCATAGACTTGCGGGGGAGCTTCGCAATCCTGCGGAGTTATGACAGCCGGAGCCGCCGGCGGCCTGGGATGCTCCCCTGTGCCGGGGCGCGTGGCAAATTCGGCGCAATCATAGATCGAAATGGATTTATCCTCGCTGGACTTCTGGCCACCGTGACCAGAAGTGGGGCAAGGTTGAAGGGCAGCACTTGTTCGGGTGCTGCCTTTCTGCGTTTCCCCACGGGACAAGAGGGAAACTTGTTTGCTTAAAACCCCCGTTTACACAGGAGGATAGAATATGCCGCATACCCGAACCAGCTATCACAGAGAATTGAAAACGGCCTCTCTCCAGGGCCGAACCATTACTGTTGAAAATCTGACCCCCATTCTTGCGCCCAAGGTGCGGAACAGGCGCAAGCGGGAGATCGAGGCGGGGCTTTATACTGTGTTCCGCAAGTATGCTCCTGGACGCGCGGAAATGCGCTGACTAGGTAGCATCCTTGTGATTTGGGGCTGTCTTTGGTATAATGTATTTGTAAAGGTTGACAGCTCCATTTCCAGACAGGAAAGGAGCTATCATGGAAAACCGTATCGACGCTATCTACGCCAGACAGTCTGTGGACCGCAAGGACAGTATCAGTATTGAAAGTCAAATCGAGTTCTGCAAGTACGAGTTAAGGGGTGGGAACCACAAGGATTATCAAGATAAGGGCTATTCCGGGAAGAATACGGACAGGCCAAAATTCCAGGAGCTTTTAGCCGACATTCGACAGGGCTTAATTCGCCGGGTGGTGGTTTACAAGCTGGACCGTATCAGCCGTTCCATTTTGGACTTCGCAACCATGATGGAACTGTTCCAGGAGTACAACGTGGAGTTTGTTTCCTCTACGGAAAAGTTTGACACATCTACCCCGATGGGCCGGGCCATGCTGAATATCTGTATCGTGTTCGCCCAGTTAGAGCGCGAAACCATTCAAAAGCGTGTGACTGACGCTTACTACTCCCGGTGTCAGCGGGGTTTCCACATGAGCGGTGCCGCCCCCTATGGCTTCAAGCTGGAGCCTACCACCCTCCAAGGTATCCGCACGAAAATGATGATCCCGGACCCCGCCACGGCGAATATTGCCCGCCTGATGTTTGAGATGTACGCCGAGCCGTCCACGTCGTTCGGGGATATTGCCCGGTACTTTGCTGAAAACAATATCCTGATTTACGGCAAGGAATTGAAACGGGGCTTTATCTCTCAACTGCTCCGCAACCCGATTTACGCCCAGGCCGACCTGGAGCTGTACGAGTTTTTCAAGGGTCAAGGTACGGTTGTAGTCAATGACGCGGCGGACTTCGCCGGGACAAACGGCTGCTATCTCTACCAGGGCCGGGACGTGCAGGAGCGAAAAAACAAGGACCTGCGGGGGCAGATCCTTGTGCTGGCCCCCAGCGAGGGCATTGTCCCCGCCGATACCTGGCTGCGGTGCAGGAAGAAGCTGCTGGCAAATATCACGTTCCAGGGAGGGCGCAAGGCCCGGAATACCTGGCTGGCCGGAAAAATCAAATGTGGGCGCTGTGGGTATGCCCTTATGAGCGTGGGCAACCCGGCAGGGACGCAGTATCTTCGGTGCTCCAAGCGGGCGGACAACAAAAGCTGTGAGGGCTGCGGGACGCTTCGGACGGCGGAGTTTGAGCAATTTGTCTATGGGGAGATGGTGAAGAAGCTCTCCGAATTTCAAACCCTGACCGCAAAAGCAACGACCGTCAATCCCAAGCTGACCGCCTTGAATGTGGAGCTGGCCCAGGTGGAGGACGAAATTGAAAAACTGCTGAACACCCTGACCGGGGCCAATGCGGTTCTGCTGTCCTATGCCAATGGGAAAATTGAGGAACTGGACGCAAACCGCCAACGGCTGATAAAGGAAATCGCGGCACTGAACGCGGAAACAATCTCCCCACAGAAAATTGAGTTTCTGTCTGCCCATCTGGAGAACTGGAACACGATTGACTTTGACGACCGACGGCAGGTGACGGACATCATTCTCTCCCAGGTCCAGGCCACCAGCGACCGCGTTTCGTTTGAGTGGAAAATCTGAAAATCTTTCTCTCTGCGACTTATACAACCGCCTGTGTGCCCTTGTTAAGCGTTGCTATTATTGTGAAAAACGGATTGAAGATCGACAATATTATTGCAGTTTCCTCTTTGGTTGAGTGGATGACATCAGATGGGACATATGTTGATGCTGAAAATATTGACAATCTTCCAAGACATGATGTTGAAAACCTTCAAATTTCCTTTGATGGAAGATACAATATCGAGGAGTTACTTGATATTTTGGAAAATGCCATCCTCGATTTTGAGGCTCAGATGGGGTTGAGGATGGCTGCTAGACTTAGTGATGTTGTAAAGAGGATTGCTAAACATCTGAACAACATATTTTCGGGAATATCAGCGACTGTAGCACTGACTCCGATTCCTGTATCCGATATTTATTTGCTTCTTATTATACAGTCTATTTTGGTGTGTTTAATTGCTTCTCTTAGTGGCAGAGAGATTTCACTTGACGCTGCAAAAGAGTTTATTCTGGGTATGGGAGGCATTGCCAGCGCAGGTTATACTTTTCGTCTCGTTGCTCAACAGGCAACTAAACTTTTAAATACAATTTGGCCCGGTTCTGGTTCAGTTGTAAGCTCAGGTATTGCTGCGCTTGGCACTTCAGCTATTGGGAAAGCAGCAATTGCTTATTACATAGACGGACAAAATATGGATGAAGTAAAACAGATATTTGAATCTTCAAAAAAGTGAATATGAATAAATTTATCCAAGTCTCTCCAACTATAATTCAAGAACCAGCTCCCCGCATTCGGTCAAATCATCTCTAATGGTAGCGTTGTCCTCAAAAGCAATCAGAAAGGCGTTCAAAAGAATAAGAACCCGCCAGTGCGCATTTTGGGGTGGGCATTGGCGGTTTTCTAATCTCAGAGCCCCAAAATATCAATTGGTATATTGGGATAAATGTCGATTAACCTTTCCTCAATCGTTTCAGACACAGAAGAAATCAATTCCTGATTAAAATTCCTCCCCCGTACATCTAAAACAATCCGCTGTGTTGTCCCCGGAGGACAATTAGCGACACGGGCACTAACTTGTCGTTCCAGTTCGTTGTATAAAGTATTTAAACTTTTTGAATTTTCAAGATTGTAGTTTTTAACTTCGATAGCTTCCAAATGATTATCAACCATTCGGACTATATCTGGTCGGGTGCTTCCAGGAGTGCCAAATGGAACTTCTTTTCCCCCCATATAAGTCATTTGTTCACTTCCACCGTATTGATTAAAAACATCCAATTCGGATTGCCGCGGAGATGGAATGTTATCAATAGTATTTGCCGCATTCCGAAGTGTGTGAGCCTCACTTAATCCACCAATCAGCGCACCTGAAATAGCCCCCCACTTAAAACTCTCACTACCTGTAAGTGCCGCCGTTTTTATAGCCTGGTCAAAATCTTTTGTTTGGATACCAGTAATAGTACCCGCAAAAATACCACTAAAGCCAGCAGAAGACAATGCAAATGCAGTTCCTGTTTTAGCCGATGCCGCAAAAATCATGCTTACAGTTGGAGCACCAACACCTGCACTCACAACAGATACCGTCACGCATACCAAAATTACACCGGTTCCAACAGCTACATTTTTTATTACTCGATCATAGGTATCATCATAGTCCTCAAAGCGTTGCACTGTGGTTTCGCCATTATCGTTTAGGGTAAATACATATCGTTCGCCTTGGAACTGTTCATCCAGTTCCGCAAGGGTATAACCGAAAAAAATATTGGCTTTAGAATTATAAGCTGTTTCTTCCAAATACTCTTTAGAGTAATAAATAGCACTTACATTTTCAATGATGTAATCTTCACTGGAAAATTCGTCTACCAAGCCTGTATATACTGTATCTTCTACATATTGAAGTAGATGGGAATCATTCAAATTATTGAAAATCGGAATATCTTCTTGCTTGGGGGCGGTTAGCGTGCTAGTACTTGACTCGAATTGCTCAATTGCATCGGAAGCATTCTGATTTTTGCTATCATCAATCTGAGAAACAGAGGATGAGGTAGAAGTTAATTGCTGATTACAGCCAGATAAAAGCAATACACAGGTAAGTATAAAAGAAATCATTCTCTTCATACGTCAGCCCCTTCTTTCTTTTTCTTGGCTCTTTTCACTATCACTAATACAGCACATACACCGCCAATAACAACTATCGACACAACGACAATAAATAGCGTTGAATAACCACTTTGAGGTGTTTCAGTTGTCGAAGGTTCCGGAACCACTACCGACGGATTTTCAGGAGGCGTATTATCAATAGGGGTATCTACGACCACAACGGGCTCCGACTCTGATTCCTCTGGTGCGAGCGGCTCTGAAGGCACATAATCGGAGATTATCCCATCATCACCGATCTCTGCGCCTTGCTCAATTTTTTCATTTAAGGTATCAACAGTTAGCAAATTTCCAGATAGCGCCAGAAGATATTTGCTTGTCCCTACATAAATCGTTTTAGTAGTTGTTTCATCGGTGTACAGGTTCTTAACCGTAAATGTGTAAATACCCTCTTCGGTATAGATATCATTGTCCTTTGCGGGCCGGTTAAAGCGCACATCCTCTGTTAGTTGACCATCAGTTCCCACGTTTAGAACAATTCGTTTAACATCAATCGTCAAGTATCTTGATTTTGCCATATCAAGTTTAAAGCCATTTGCAGTGATGGCATGATCCGGCAACTCTGTACCCGTCACAGTGTCAAACGGATACACCATGCAGTTGCCGTTGCGGATAGAAAAGTTAAACGAAATTTTATAGTTTGTGTATGTGGGAACAACTGAAACTGGGCCTACCTGACGGGGATTATTCTTGATCTCATAATCAAGAGAGACCTCATAATCACCCTCTTCAAAAAGCTGTACTCTGGTATCCGCCCCTGTTACTGCGTTGGCTGCAAGAAAATCAGTATAGATAACTGGATTGTGTGTATTACCTTCATAATCAGTATATCGAACAATCAGTGTACCCCGCTTGAAATTTGTCTGTGCAATCTCAAAAAGCTGATCGTATCCATTGGTATCCTCTGAAATCGTAAGTGCACTTTTTCCATTCAGGTTGTTAATGTCCTGCGTGAGGGTAAACCATAAGGTTACTTTGTCACCAACATTTTTGAGAAATACTGGAGTTCCATTGCTGGAGGTTTCTCTGGTATACCCATTCACCACAAAAGTTCCCAGGTTCCATCCATAATGCGGATCGTCTTTGTCAATCGCATTATTTCCTGAGTAACCGTTATCTTTACCTGTGTTGACTTTCTGGCCCAATTCTTTTCTCGGTGCGGCAGCGGAGCTAGTCGTAGTTCCTGCCACTTCACTGCTTACCGCATAAAACTCGTATACTTCAGCAACTTTCTTTTCTTTTGTGATGTCTGAGGTGAATGGGCCAGTCTTCTTCTCCCCGGTCTTGATTTTTAATTTATACGCAACAATCACACGATAATAGCAGCCGTTCTCCAACTGAATACCTTTGGTGGTGTATAAGCTATCCGATAAATTGGTATCGGTAGTAAAGACATCCGTCATGGTCACATCTGTAATCCAGTTTGACCCGTCTTTAGAAGACTGTACGATAATCGTACCACTTAGGATGTTTTTATTAAGGGAAATGGTATCGACCTTTTTGGTCTTATCATCTATCAAATGCCATTCCGTGTCGGCGACATTCAGTTTGGATTGATTATATGAATAATAAAAATTAAGCGTTTCGGAATTGACAGAATATGTTGGCATCCCATTCTTATTGCCAGTGTTTTTTAAGTTCCCAGAAACAGCAAATGAACCAAAAGTATTCCCACCAGATGCGGCTGCTGATGAAAACTCATAATGAGCATTTGAGGTAAACTCATATATATTGCCTTTAACAGTGATAGAAGATTCTTTTGCGTATGTTTGTGAGGTTAAAAGTTGTAAGCACCCCATAATGAAAAGGATCGCAATGAGGCCAGAGAAAAATTGTTTTACTGTGCTGCTTGAGTCTATCATAACGCAGTCCCTCCAAATGTAAGACAAAATATGCCTAAAGCATAGTGCCGATCAAATAATAGTATAGCATATTCTGTAGAAAACTGGGAGAACATTTTACTTGTTTGTACCTGAAAATTGTCATCTAAATTGGACGATAACACTGTAACGACGGTCGATAGCCTTAACGACTGGCTCATAAACCTCCTTGACCATTTTAATGGCGAGGTCATCTGCAACCTGCCCGTTTGCCGCAGTATTAAATTTCTCTTCCAACCGGGAGCGCAATTCCCGTTCAATGGCGTTACAGTCCGCTACGGTCAGTTTAATATCGCCCCATGCCAGCAGGCTCTCCCTCACGTCATTCACGATGATGTTGTTCGGATCGATGTCAATCGCCTGTAGGTAGGCGTGGTCGATAAGGATTGTGACTATCTTCTTGTCTTTGTCCTCTATCACATTGGCTGAGGTCAAATTGTCCAGGTCTACGACAAAGTATCCTGTTCCAGTGTAGGATACTTTCTGTGTCTTCTTCATAAAGTCAAAGTCGAGCTGTTTGATAAGTCGGTCAGTCAGCTCCGTTTCGACCGTGCCGGTCTGTGTACTGACAATCAGCTTTCGGGTCTCATTTTGACGTGAGAGAATGACGTCAGAGAAATTGACCTCCACACCGCTGGATTTCAGGTAGATTGTGTCTAAATCGATCTGCTCAATACCATCTGAAACCTGCGTATGTAATGGTTCGGTGCCATGAGTGCAGCCCCAGATGATAACAGCGAGAACCAGCACAGCAAGTATGCCAGCAATGATATTTAAACGCTTTCGTCTGTATTTCATGACTTTTTCCCTCCTGTAGAAGCAAACTCAGAATCGGATTCATCATCAGGCACGATATTGCGGTGTCCCCGCATTGGCGGCATTGGAATCGCAATTTGAAAAACTTCTCCCAAAATCCATTTTAGGACAAAGAGCGTAAGCAGCGGCATGAGACAGTTGGTCAGGATCAGGATGGCAATCGAGTTCATACATCTGCGGATGGTGTTCTGAAAGTGAAGCATAAGATCAGAGATGCCATTGATCGCGGTTTGGAAAAGGTCAGACATCTTTTCCAAAATAGTCTTTTCCTCGCCGCCACTTTCCATGGCCTCATTGAGCTTGCCAGCACCGTTCTCCGTCTCTTCAATGGTCTCATTGACGTATGCTGTGAGGTCGGATGCCACAATGTTGGTAATATGCGTGCTGCAAGGAACGACGAAGGCCACAGCCAGACCAAAAATACAAAGTCGAATCGCCAACCCTTTTAGGATGTTCTTTTTTGTGGTGACGAACAGCAGCCACACGGCACAAGCCGCTGGAATAAGGATCATAAATGCCAGTTTCATTCCATATTGGATTAGGATTTTTTCCAGGAACAGGACTACAAGGATAGCGATAAAATAGATATTCATATCTGCCAGACTGTCCGCCAGGGGCGTCGCGAAATCATCAGGCAACGCGGAAATTGCCAGAGAGGCGGAGAGGGTAGTCGCCGAGAATTTCATTACGGTATTGCTGCTTTCCTCCACGCTTTCAAGAGATTCCTGAACAAAGCCCGACTCCGGGAGTGCGGATGCAAGCACAAAAAACGAAAATACGGCTGCCAAGATCGGCACTAGGATTTTAATAGCTAAATCAGCGTGTTTTTCAGATAGCATTTTAATTCTCTCCTTCCTCATTTTGACAAAATGCCGGCCTGTGCTCAATTTGGACTGAAACACCCAGCTTCTTTATGTAGTCTGGGTTGCTTTCCTGCCGCTCAAACAAGCGCAGGGCAAGGATTCGTTCTTGAACTGTCATGACCATACCCTTTCAAATTTGCATAGAACGCTTTATTTATATCATCATTTTATCAAAGCGAGACTATAGAATAAATGATTAAAACAGCAAATTAACTGGCCGTTTTATCAAAAATATGGAGAAATAGACCGGCACTTTGAGCAATCAAAGTGCCAGCGTTGATACTGATTTATTTTGCTTTTCTTGCGTGATAGACATTCGGATCAATGGTACCGTTTGCCAGCATCTTTTCTGCCCATAATTGCAGCGTCTCCACTGTAATGGAGATTCGCTCCAGTTCATTTTGTATGTATATAAAATCATCGATCTCGTCACTGTCAATTTTTCCATCAGCGGCAATTTCAACCAGACGATCTTTCATTTTGCCTACAGAATTTAGAGAGGCGAGCATCTCCAAGACAATAGAGGATAACTCCTTGATTTCTACTCGGGGGACATATTGCCGGCCGATGGAGCACTGTTGGGAACAATAGAAATTGCAGAGGGTCGGCTTTTTATATTTGCCTGACATAATCAACACTTCATCGGCACGTGGAAGGGACTTTTCACTCTCAATTTTTTCGATTCGTTCTGGCGGGATGGACTCTAACAGTTCACTGGCTTTTTCGCGGGAGAGACCCAATTCCTCTCGGGCAATCTGATAGGGGGTCTTGTTCTCTTTGATTGACGCTCTTCCCATTTCTCTGCCTCCTTTGTCAATAAAGCCACAGCTTTTTGATAGAGTATAGCATAGAAACGCTTGCTGTTCAACATCCATAGCTACCGCAGAGGCCGCCTGCCCGAGGACAGGCGGCCCCAGTTAAAGGGTCAGAGCGATGTTTCAGCCCAAGGCGGGCTTACCGGTAAAGGTGACGACCGGATCAGCGATAGTGTTATAGTCATTATCTCGAACCTCAACGGCCAATTCGATTTCTGTGATATCCTCCAGTTTTTCGATACCGCTCTTTTCCAAAGAAGAACTATCCAGTTCTACCTGTAAGACGGCGCTGTTCCCTGGAATAACCCAATTACTGAAGCAGAGAAAATCGGTCATATACCCATTAATGGAGATAGAATCATCAATGATATCAAAACAGAGTTCTTCAGAGCTGCCATTTTCTACCAGAAGCAGGAGATGGATATCGTTACTGAGTTCAAAGGGGTCCGGTACAAGCTCCTTGGAGACGATGCGGAGCCCATTGCTCTGATATAACTCCTCTCCGGAGGCGTCGTGTTCGGTGGTGGCACCGGGAACAGACAGGGTAAGTATCTGCGGGGAACCGACTGTGTCGTAATCGGTATCCTTGATCTCTAAATTATAGGTAATCAGACCGATTTCTGATATTCCGAATATCTCCTGGTAATGCTCGTCCAGTGCGGATGACAGGGTCAGGGCAGATACCCGGCGTTTTCCCGGACCAATCGCATCCGTGGACCAGGTGCCGTCTTGAAACTCCAGCCCGTTGATGGCGACATTGCTGGTGACAGCACGGACGATTTCGTTAGAGGTGTTTTCCAACTCAATAAGCAGAGCTGGTTCACCGTCAGAATTTGTGGCCAGAGTCTGTGTAACAACGCGGACCCCGCCCTGGCTGAACACCTCCTCTTCAGAGTTGTATGTTACGGAGAGTCCCAGCGAGTTGAGCAGATCACTGTTGCCAATAGTTTGGCGGTAAGTATCAACCGCACAGTCGTAGTTATCCGCAATCGAGGTCTTTAGTTGACGGGGGCCTGTCTCCAGATAATCATCCCGATCTTCATCACAGATATAAAAACACAGTTCAATGTCCGCAATATCGGTAATACCCATCAGGGAAAGCTCGTCGGCACTGAACGAGAGCGTTTCATTGGCCTTTTTCCCTGCCGTCACATCGGTGTTCAAGTATCCGCCATCCACCATGTATCCGTTGATGGAGCTGCAATAATAGTTTCTCATCCCACCTTGAAAGGATAGATTCTTGTTGGTGTTGTTCTCAATAGAGAGGTTTACCTCTACGGCGCGTTTTGTGTAACTGAGGTCAGTAGCGGTGATTTTGACATCGCTCTCATCTACCAAAACAGTTTCTTCTATAGTCGCGGAGGGAGCAAACTGGATTGTATTTCCGCCGGTGGGCGGAGTGGGAACGGCACTGGGGTCGGATACGTTCGTCTGCCCCGAGGAACCTTCCCTGGAAGCAGGCCCTCCGCAAGCAGAGAGCAACAGCATAACAGTTGCCAGCGACATAGCAAGTTTCTTTTTCATAGTATTACCTCCAATTTATTTTGATCTTTGTTGCGTTGGTTACTCCCCAATCAAGCTCGCCCATTTCTCCGTTTTCCAGTTGAGCCGCAGAGAGTCCGCACGGGCAAGCTGTATTTCGGTGCGGGCTTTTTGGCCTTTCAGCCGAACAATTTGCCGTTCCAGTTCCTTTTGCCAACACCGGGATGGATCAGCGAGAATAGTCCGGATGATCCTGACAGGAAAGTCCAATTCCTGGCACAGGGAGACAAGCTGGACCTTTTTCATGTCCTCTTCACTGTATAGCCAATAGCCGCTCTCCGATTTTTGCGAGGGTTGGACCAGCCCTTGCTCGATGAAATACTTCAGCTTCCGCTTTGGAATACCCGTGAGTTTTTCCACCTCCCCTATGGTTTTTCCGGTGGCCGTCTTGCCGCTCATGTTCAATTTCTCCTTTTCAAATTTGATGCTAAGACCGGCCGATATCGGCTGTCAAGTCATTAGCGAGGACTTTTGGCAGAGCCGGTCCTCATCATAGAGCGTGTAAAATTTGCGAATTTGAATTGGAGAAATTGAGAGGGAGGAGAGGAGAGGGTCGTATAAAAACAGGACTACTTTACAAAGCGTAAAATAGTCCTTGCCAACGATATTGACAACTGGGGCGGCGGTTACCTCGTGATCGGCGTTGAGGAAAAGGACGGCAGGCCGGTTCACCCTTTGAAAGGCGTTCCAGCAGACAAAGTAGACGGTTATCTGAAGGATATGCTTAACAAGTGCAAGCGTATCCAGCCAGAATATCTGCCCATCGTTGAAGTGGTGGACTATCAGGACAAGAAATTCATTGTGGTCTGGGCGCCTGGCAGGTATCTGCGCCCCTACTCCTCCCCCAAGTCGATGGCCAAAGAGGAGAAGGAGCGTGTTTGCTATATCCGGAAAATGTCCAGCACCATTATGCCCTCCGAGGAGGAAAAACGGGATCTCTACAATCTGGCCAACAATGTCCCGTTTGACGACCGGGTCAACCACGAGGCGGATATCGTTGATTTGAACCTTACGCTGATCCAGGCGTACCTCAAAGAGGTGGAGAGTTCCCTGTATGAAGAATCCAAGCGCATGGATTTCCTTGATTTGTGCCGGAGCATAAACATTGTGAATACCCTGCCGGAGTACACCAAACCGAAGAATATGGGGCTGATGTTCTTCAGTCTGGAGCCCGACCGTTTCTTCCCCTATGCTCAAATTGATGTGGTCCAGTTCCCGGAGGACCTGGTCGGGGATCAAATTATCGAAAAGACGTTCAAGGGTCCGCTTCATCGGCGGCTGCGGGAGGCACTCCAGTATATCCGAAACAGCGTGATTCAAGAGCAGGTAATCAAGCTTCTGGACAGGGCAGAGACGGAACATTTCTTCAACACCCCTACGCTGCCATCGAAGAGAGTCTCTGCAATGCGGTGTATCACAAGGGATACGATACGTGGGAACCTATCGAGGTCCGTATCCTCCCCGACCGCATTGAGATCGTCAGCTATCCGGGGGCGGACTGGTCCATCTCAGAGGAGGGTCTGCGGACCTATCGGGTATTCAACCGTAGATACCGCAACCGCCGTATCGGGGATTTCCTGAAAGAAATGAATCTGACCGAGAGGCGGAACACGGGATTCAGGAAGATTCTCAATGCGCTGGATCGTAATGGCTCTCCCGCTCCGGTTTTTGAAACCGTCCCTGAGCGCCTGTCCTTCTGTACGACGATATTCATCCACCCTCATTTTTTGTCCCAAAGTGGAACCAAAGATGGGACCAAAAGTGAGACCAAACAAGCTGTGCCGAACCGCCGCACTGAGCGAGTACAGCTGATTCTCTCGGCGATTCAAGAAAATCCCCAGGTAATAGTGCGTGCATTAGTTGAGAATCTGGGCCTTTCCAAAAATATGATTTTACGAATTTTAAAAGAGCTGCAAGAGACTGGAACCATCAAGCGGGAGGGTTCCAGTCGGAAGGACCGCTGGGTCGTGTTGTAGTTTGACCACACAAACAGCCACAGACACTGCCGGAAACAGTGGAGAGCCCGTCTTTAGAAAGTGCCGAAAAACAATCATTCTGGAGTGGAAACAAATAGAAACAATCAAAAATTATTATAAAAAATCGCATTTTTGGGTTGACGTGCGGGAGGTCACAAGTTCGAGTCTTGTATCGTCCACCAGAAAACCGCTTGAAATCAATGATTTCAAGCGGCTTTTTCTTGATGCTTTAGCTAAATAAAACCCCTGGTTCTACCAGGGGAGAATAAAAAGCCATGGCAAATAAAACCCCCATGATATAGTGATGACGGTTAGCCGACCAAATCACCAAAATATCAGGAGGTTTTAAACAAAATGAAAAATGAGCTGAAACATACTGCACATTCGAGTTATCGATGTGAGTATCATGTAGTGTTTGCACCGAAGTATAGACGAAAAGTGATATACGGAGAGATAAAGAGTGATATAGGGGTAATACTGCGGAAATTGTGTAATGAGATGAAGGTAGAAATCATAGAAGCAGAGGCGTGGCCGGATCATATCCATATGCTGGTGAGCATTCCACCGTACATGAGTATAGCACAATTTGTGGGGACGCTCAAGAGTAAAAGTGCACTGATGATATTTGACAGACACGCAAATCTGAAATACAGATATGGGAATCGAAATTTCTGGTGCAGAGGGTACTATGTGGACACAGTTGGAAAGAACGAAAAAATGATACGGGAATATATCCGAAACCAGCTGGAAGAGGACTATACGAGCGACCAGGTTTCGCTGAAGGAATTCAGAGACCCGTTCACGGGTGAAAAGCGAAAGTAGGCAAAAACAAACAGCCACTTTCAGTGGCTGCCTGTAATAGTGATGCGTTGGTAAACCATCAGTACCCCTTTGAGGGGTCAGCAAGTACTGACCCCTCTGGGGTCTGAGCAAACCACTAGTTTACTAGTGGTTTTGATTTGGGGGATTACTCCTTGGACATGGACTCAATGATGGCGTCGGCCAGGGAATCCAGCTCGGACGCCTTGTCCGCGTGAAGGGCGGAGGCCAGGCTGAGCCGGTCGCCCAGGACGGTCATGTTCTTCATCTCGTCCTCCAGGAACTTCTGCATCAGGTCGCCGGACTTCACCGCCCAGGAGCCGTTCTCAATGATGGCGCAGGTGCGGTTCTGGAAGTTCAGGGCCTTCAGGTGCATCAGGTAGTCGTGCATGACGGGGTAGATGCCCAGGTTGTAGGTGACGGAGGCGAACACCAGATGGCTGAGGCGGAAGGCCTCGCTGACCAGCTGGGACACATGAGTGTTGGACACGTCGTACACCCACACGTTGGTGCAGCCCTTTTCGCACAGCTTGGCGGCCAGGGCCTGGGCGGCGGCCTCCGTGTTGCCGTACATGGAGGCGTAGGCAATCATGACGCCCTTTTCCTCGGGCTCGTACT
>OFFH01001164.1_pt1 | contig 14365 bp, 10 predicted proteins | sample 1521341 | NCBI WGS metagenome assembly OFFH01 (sample SAMEA3504108, study PRJEB24116) | mouse gut metagenome | biome: mouse gut; feature: mouse-associated habitat; material: faeces | place: Denmark | collected 2011 | reverse complement strand
TCCGCTGGACAAACAGCGGCTCGTGCGTCTGTTGCAGGAGCGCGGCGAGGTCGTGGCCGTCACGGGCGACGGCACCAACGACGCTCCGGCGCTGCATTTCGCGCAGGTGGGACTCTCGATGGGCAGCGGCACCTCGGTGGCGAAGGATGCCTCGGACATCACGCTCATCGACGACTCGTTCGCCTCGATCGTCACAGCCGTGCTGTGGGGGCGTTCGCTCTACCGCAACATCCAGCGCTTCGTGCTCTTCCAGCTCACGATCAACTTCGCCGCGATCGTCGTATGCCTCGTGGGGGCGGTGCTCGGTCACGACCTGCCGCTCACCGTGGTGCAGATTCTGTGGGTCAATATCATCATGGACACTTTCGCCGCGATGGCCATGTCGTCGCTGCCGCCCGACCCCGCGGTGCTCGCCGATCCGCCCCGCTCGGGCGACGAGTTCATCATCACGCCGGCCATGGCCCGCACGCTCCTCGTGTGCGGCGGCGTCATCACGGCCGTGCTGCTGGCCATGCTTTTCGCGTGGGAGGTCGGCACGGGAGGCATGACGCCCGTGGAGCAGACGCTCTTCTTCTCGGTCTTCGTCTTCCTTCAGTTCTGGAATATGTTCAATGCCAAGGGTTTCGAGACCCGAAGCTCCGTCTTCGCACAGTGGCGGGGCTGCCGCGAATTTCTGCTTATCCTGCTGGCCATAGGGGTCGGACAGGTGCTGATCGTGGAGTTCGGCGGCGGCGTGTTCCGCACGGTGCCCCTCACCTTTGCGCAGTGGGCCTGGGTGATCGGCGGCACGTCGCTCCTCGCGTTCGGCGGCGAGGTCGTGCGGGCGTTGCGGCGGCGCCGTGCCGCGGCTGCGCGCAACCGCTGAGAGGTGCGGAGAAAGATAACGCCGCGGAGCTGCTCGAACCGTAGCAGCTCCGCGGCGGTTCGTTTTCGCTGTTTCGGCCGGGGAACCCGACGGCCTCCTGTTTCGATGCCGGCAGCCGCGGCCGCCCGCGCGACTGTTTGCCCGAGGGCCGTGCGGTTTCGGATGCCCGGGAATGAAGGGGTGCGGGGTTCGTGCGTGCCCTTTTTTCGGCGGCGAAGCGTGCGGGAAGATGAGCCGGGCCGAATGTGGCGTGGGTGAAGACGCCTCCGCCCCGCCGTTCCGGGAGCGGAGGGCGGGGCGGAAGATGCGGCGGCGGTCCTGCGTGCGGATGCCGGGCGGGGTTACTGCTTGCGCCGGAGCGCGGCGAAGCAGTGGCGGCAGATGGGCTCGTAGGTCTCCTGTGCGCCGAGCATCACCTGCTTTTCGTCCTGCGTGAGGCGGTGCGAGTGGTTGGCCAGGTTGCCGCAGCGCACGCAGATGGCGTGCACCTTGGTGACGTACTCGGCCGTGGCCATCAGTGCGGGCATCGGACCGAAGGGGCGGCCCGTGTAGTCCATGTCGAGTCCCGCGACGATGACCCGCACGCCGTTGTCGGCCAGCTCGCGGCACACCCCGACGATGCTCTCGTCGAAGAACTGCGCCTCGTCGATGCCCACCACGTCCACGCCCGCGGACATGAGCAGGATGTTCTGCGGCGAATCGACCGGCGTGGAGCGGATGGCGTTCGCGTCGTGCGACACGACCTGCTCCTCCGAGTAGCGCACGTCGATGCGGGGCTTGAAGATTTCGACTTTCTGATTGGCGAACTGGGCGCGTTTGAGGCGGCGGATCAGCTCCTCGGTCTTGCCCGAGAACATCGAGCCGCACACTACTTCAATCCAACCCTTGCGGTTTGCGTTTTCCAGAAACATGGCTCCTATCCGGTTTACTGACAGTCGTCGAGGCGCGTAATGCGGGCGCCGAGCGCGTTCAGACGGGTTTCGATGTCGTGGTAGCCGCGGTCGATCTGCTCGATGTTCTGGATCGTGCTGCATCCCTCCGCGCTCATGGCGGCGATCAGCAGCGCCACGCCGGCACGGATGTCGGGCGAAGTCATGCGCGTGGCCCGCAGCCGTATGCGGTGGTCGTGGCCGATGACCGTGGCCCGGTGGGGGTCGCAGAGGATGATCTGGGCACCCATGTCGATCAGCTTGTCCACGAAGAAGAGGCGGCTTTCGAACATCTTCTGGTGGATCAGCACCGAGCCCCTGGCCTGCGTGGCCACCACCAGGAAGATCGACAGCAGGTCGGGCGTCAGCCCCGGCCACGGCGCGTCGGCGATGGTCATGATCGAGCCGTCGATGAAACTCTCGATGCCGTAATGCTCCTGCGAGGGGATGTAGAGGTCGTCGCCCCGCTGTTCGAAGCGGATGCCCATGCGTGCGAACTGCGCCGGGATGATGCCCAGGTTCTCGAACGATACGTTGCGGATCGTCAGCTCCGACTGCGTCATGGCGGCCATGCCGATGAAGCTGCCGACCTCGATCATGTCGGGAAGCATCGTGTGCTCCGTGCCGCCGAGCGACTCCACGCCCTCGATGGTCAGCAGGTTCGAGGCGATGCCCGAGATGCGGGCGCCCATGCGGTTGAGCATGCGGCACAACTGCTGGATGTAGGGTTCGCATGCCGCGTTGTAGATCGTGGTGGTGCCCTTGGCCAGCACGGCGGCCATGATGATGTTGGCCGTGCCCGTCACCGAGGCTTCGTCGAGGAGCATGTAGGTGCCCCGCAGGTCGCGGCCCTCGACCGTGTAGAATCCGCCCTCGGTCGCGGCGTCGAAGTCGAAGCGCGCGCCGAGCTTCCGGAAGCCGATGAAGTGGGTGTCGAGGCGCCGGCGGCCGATCTTGTCGCCGCCCGGACGCGGCACGTAACCCACGCCGTAGCGGGCCAGCATGGGGCCGATGAGCATCACCGAGCCGCGCAGCCGCGTGCAGCGCTTGCGATAGTCGTCGCTGCGTATGTAGTCGAAGTCGAGCTCGCGGGCGCAGAACGTGTAGGTGTTCTCCTCGGGGTGGGTCACCTCCACGCCCATGTGTTCGAGCAGCTCGATGAGTTGCAGTACGTCGATGATGCGCGGCACGTTGCGGACCGTAACCCGCTCGGGGGTGAGCAGCGTGGCGCAGAGTATTTGCAGCGCCTCGTTCTTGGCGCCCTGGGGCGTGATCGCTCCGTGGAGCCGGTGTCCGCCCTCGACCTGAAAAATTGCCATGACGTGAAATTTTTACCAAAGGTAAGAATTTCCGTCGAAAAGGCGAAACGCTCCAGCGGCTTTTCGCTGCTTTTCCGTATGCGCGGCTGCGGCGTGCGGACGCTTGTCCGCCGGCCGGAGGGGCGTGCGCCGCTGAGGATGCGTTTCGGGGTGATGGTTGGTCGCGCGTGCCTCGGGGTATGCTTCGGCGGGGAGGCGGGCGGCGGGAGGCGGTCGTGCGTCGGGCAAGAGTGTGCCGGACATACGGAAACAGCAACGGAGGCGCAAGCGCCTCCGTTGCTATGGGATTCGTCGCCGAAGCCCCTCTGTTCGGACCTTAAGCGTATTTGAACGTCGATTCGTCCGATACGGTCAGCTTCTTGCGACCTTTCGCACGACGTGCGGCCAGGACCTTGCGGCCGTTGGCGGTCGCCATTCTCTGACGGAAGCCGTGCTTGTTGATTCTTTTCCGGCGCGAAGGCTGGAAAGTACGTTTCATTGCCATAGCTATATCGGTTTTATTGTTTTATGCGCTTTTGCGGATTGCAAAGGTAGACGAAATTTTATTATTTACAAAAAAAACGGGCGGTTTTTTCGTGCCTCGGGGCATCACTCCGTCTTGTAGAGGTCGATCTCTCCGGTTTCGACCTTGCGGTAGAGATCGGCCAGTTCGGCGATCACGGGCGAAATGTACTCGATGGTGTCGTGCACCGCGGTTTTGTCGCCCTCGCCGCGGATGCGGTAGAGCATGGCGGCGTAGAGCGCGCGGAAACAGAGCTCGGTGTCGCTCATGCCCGGATTGCCCACGATGCGCCGCAACTGGGGCAGGTGGGGTTCGAGCCGCACGAAGGTCGCGCGGTAATGCGCACCGACAGGGAGCTGTTGCAGCCGCAGGTGCAGGTCGTGCAGGTCGGCGATCAGGTGCAGCGTGTGTTCGAGGTGCCCTTTCTCCTCCTTGCCCTCGCGGCGCAGGAGTCCCGCGATGTCGAGATACCAGAGCAGAAACACGGGGCGCTGCTCCTCGGAGATGTCCTTGCGCGGATCGATCAGCTGGCTGTAAATCGCCTCGGGGCTGAACTGGAGCGCCCGCAGCAGGTCCTCCAGCTGCCAGAGGTAGAGAATGTATTCGGCGATGTTTTCGCGTCGTTTGTTTTGTGCTATGTCCATGTTGCGTCGTTTGTGCGGGCGGCAGGTGCGGTGCGCAACGCCGCTGTGCGGAGTTTTATTTCTTGATCCAGAGGGTCGTGGCGCCCTTGTGCCGCAGGAAGTACTGCTGCGACTTGAGCAGGTTGCGCGACTGGAGGACCATGCTCTTGGTCTCGTTGAGGATCGTGAGGTAGAGCATGCTGGCCTTGGTGTTCGACTGGGCGTTGTTGATGCGTGTGAGCTCCGACTTGATGGCGTCGGCGATCGACTCGAAGAGCTGGTCGCGCAGCGAGAGCACCATCTCGATGTCCGAGAAGTCGCCCGTGCCGAGCATGTGGTTGATGTGGCGGTAGATCGACTCCACGTCGTCGTTGATGTGCATCAGGTCGTCGGTCTGCTCCTTCGAGAGGCCCTCGTGGTTGTTGTCGATGTGTTCGAACGCCGGACGCGTGATGTGCATCAGCGCCTTGGTCATCTCGTTCAGGTAATCGACCACCTGCACGTAGTAGTGCGCCGTGTCCACGTCGCTGCTCTGGAGCTTGCGGAGCGTGGGCATGAGCGAATATTTGCGTTCGCGCGCCTGGTAGAAGAGGTCGTTCGACTCCTTCACCATGTCGCGCAGCACCTTGCGGTTCTCCTTGAAGACGCCGATGAGCGTGCGGTCGTAGATCTGCGTGGCCGCATCCATCGTGCGGCTCACCTCCTCCGTGAGGTTGGCGATGATGGTCTCCTTGGTCTGGGGTTTGGCGGCTTTCGCGGCCTCGGCGCCCTTTTTCTTGGGCAGGTTGCTGTGCACGAGCATGTAGCCGCAGAGCACCGTCACTATGACGAATGCGGGGGTACCGCCGTAGATCAGCGCCAGGCCGACCACGAAAGCGATCAGGAAGCCGCCGAGCGCCGTGACGAACCAGCCTGCGACCACGGTCATGACGCCCGAGATGCGGTAGACGGCGCTCTCGCGGCCCCAGGCGCGGTCGGCGAGCGACGAACCCATGGCCACCATGAAGCACACGTAGGTGGTCGAAAGAGGCAGCTTGAGCGACGTGGCCACCGAAATCAGCAGGGCCGAGGTGGTGAGGTTCACCGTGGCGCGGATCATGTCGAAGGGGGCGCCCGAGTGCTCCACGTCCTCGATTTCGAAGCGTTTGGCGACGGCTGTGCGGAACCGTTCGGGGAAGATCCGCTCCATGCCGGCATTGATGCCGAGGGCCGCGCGCACGATCGTGCGCGAGAAAGCCGACGAGCCGTACTGCGTCGAACCGTCGTCGCCCTGCGCCGTGAGCGAGAGTTCGGTTTCGGTCACGTGGAGCGCCTTTTTCGAGGTCCACAGCGTGAGGATCATCACGGCGCCCGCCGCCAGCAGGATGAGGAAGTTGGCCGGAACGTTCTCGTTGAGCGCCTCCATGAGCATCGTGGTGCTGCCCGCCTCGCGTGCGATGCCGTAGGCGTCGAAGCCGGCGACCGGCACGCCGATGAAGTTCACCAGGTCGTTGCCCGCGAAAGCGAGGGCGAGGGCGAAGGTGCCCGAGAGGATCGTGATGCGCAGGATGTTGATCTTCATGCGCTGCACGATGAAGAGCAGCAGCGTGCAGCCCGCCCAGCAGATGAGCAGCGCCAGGGCGAGGTGGTGATCCACGAAATCGAGGAACGTGTTGTCGCGCAGTGCGTTCTTGAGCCCCTTGAAGACGGCGAAGTAGACGATGGCCGTGAGCGAGGCGCCGCACCACAGCGAGCCGTAGCGGCGGAAGAGGGCGATGTAGCGGAAGGTGAAGATGAGGCGCGAGAGGTACATGATCGCCGTGCCGCACGTGAAGGCGATGACCACCGACAGCAGGATGGCCGAGACGATGCCCAGGGCCCGCGTGGCGTTGATGTAGTGGCCGATTTCGGCGGCGCCGACGGTGGGGTCGTTCGATATTTTGTAGATCGAGACGGCGATGGCCGAGCCCAGGAGGCAGAAGACAAGCGACACGGTGGTCGAGGTGGGCAGACCCCACGAGTTGTAGAGATCGAGCAGGATGATGTTTGCGAACATCACGCCCAGATAGAGCATCATCACTTCGTGGAACGTGAAGAGCCCGGGGTTGAACATGCCGCTGCGGGCCACCTCCATCATGCCGCTCGACGTGACTACGCCGAGCAGGATGCCCACCGATGCCACGCCGAGGATGGTTTTCATGGGTGCGGCTTTGGAGCCGATGGCCGACGTGAGGAAGTTCACGGCGTCGTTGGTTACGCCGACGAAGAGGCCCGAGACTGCGAGAATGCCCAGAATGACGACGATGACTGTGTAGATTTCGCTCATGGCTGCGTAATTTTTGCTGTCCAAAATTACGCCAAATTCGAGACCGATCTTCCCGATATTGCCAATATTAACGAAAATTTAACACGAAAAGTCGGGTGGCTGCGGTAACTTCGGCCTTTCGGTTGTTTCTGTTTTTCAGGCTGTCGTTTCCAGCCAATCCGTATCCTTACGATTATCGTTTCGTGGCTGTTGTTTCATTGTCATTCGTGTTCTTGCGGCTGTTATTTCATGGATGTGCTTTGCGGTATGTGTTCCGTAGCTGTCGTTTCGTACTTGTCGTTTCTCGGTATAGATTGCGGACACTCGGACCAATCGGTTTCCGGTGTTGCGGTTTCCCACCGACACGTTCGAGGTCTCTGCTTTCTCGGACGGGTATGAGCGGTGCGGCCTGATGTGGCGCACTGACGTGAGCATATGCCGAAACGCAATCCGGGGAGTGCCGAATGAATAATCGGCACTCCCCGGAGGTACGGTCGGCGCGATCTTATCGCATCTCTACAGGCGTATCGAATACCTTTCCGCTCGCGGTGGTGATGCGAATTGTGAAACGATAATCCTCGATTTTGAACGGACCGTCAGAAAGATAGAGTTGGAGCAAATCCATTTCTTCAGGAAGACCTATGAGCATCAGATCTTCGGCCGTGCATTCGGTCAGTGGTTTCGAAATCGGTTCGAGCTCGGGGCAATAGTATTGGAAATGCCTGGAGGCGTTCTCGGTGAAGTAGGTCGGTATTTCGGTCCAGTCGTAAACGTAGGTGTATCCGCTTTCAATGTGGCGTCGTGCGGAGGCCGTTTTCAGCCAGCAGAACCCGTTCCACGACTCGCCGGGTGCGATACCGTTCCACTCCCTATCAGCGACGAGGTCGATCGTTGCAATGTCGTCGGTCAAATAGGTGTAGTCTACGATGCCCGGCATGTTAGGAAGCTTGCGAGGTTTGTCGTATCCTTTGTCGCCGCGGTCTTCGCACAATGCTTCGTATTTGGACGGATCGTCATCGTCGTACGATACGAGCTTACCACAACCATTAACGGACAACGTGTGATATTTATGATCGTAAGTCGCAGCGAAATTCTCCAGTTGCTGGAAGTGCAGAATATAGTGCGGCAATACGACCGGATCTTCAGAGTCTCCTTTCGAGGGAAGATCAGGATTGTCTTTTTCGCCCGGCTTATTGTTGTCGTTCTGATTCTGGCTATTCCGATTCGGGTCGATCGGTTCACTGTCATTGTCGCATGCGGTCGCCAGCACGGCCAGCGAGAGCAAGATGTAGAAATACTTTTTCATAGGCGTTTTACGTTTGCGACGGGTTTGAAGTCGAGGCGCCCGTCGGGTGGATTTTCCTGTGTTGTAAAGATAGAAGTTTTTCTGTGGCAAAACAAACATTTTGTGGATTTTCTTTTCGCGAAATAGTTCGGAAGTGAGGGAACCTTCGTGCGGGGTGAGCGAGCGAACGGGAGGAACGTTTGCGGCAAAAGAAATACGGGGGAGGTGTTGTTGCGGGGGGCTCGGCGGCAGGAGGAGTGAAAATTGCCGCTGCAATCCATTCGGAAACGGATTGCAGCGGCGGAAAGGAGGCGTCACTCCCTGCGGATATGATTGTGTCGAACAGAATTTCCGTAAAGGGGGCACCGTCCTTACGATTCTCGGTACGGGATTACCGTAATTGAATAAGCACAGTGCGCCCCTATGGGACGACGTGCATCTTTTCAATTACTCCAAATTTTCCCGTTTCAGAATCCGAAGATGCAATCGCGATTTCAGCGAAATATGGAAAGAACGCGGTCGTTGCGTGAACAAAGGTAGAAAATTGTTTCCTATTGTCAAGTGCTTCGGAATACTTTGGTCCGAAAACACGACAATTAGGTCCGAACGGAATATCGGCCGGCGGGCCGGGCCGTTTCGTGCCGGGCGTACAGCCCTCGGGGGACGCGTGTGCGGGAGGTGCGAGCCGGTCCGGCGCGGTATGTTCGGCATGCAGCGCATGCGCTGCGTGCCGTGGGGCGGAGGCAAGCGAACGAAAGCGCAGTCCGGGCGTTGCCGAGGCGGGAAAACGGCTGTGAAAACGTATTCGTCAGGGCCGGGTGGGCGCGGCGGCTGCCGTAACGGGAAAACGACCGAAAAAAGAGGGACGGATGCCGCGGCATCCGTCCCGTCCGTGTCGAATGACGGGTATTACTCCTCGTCGGTGTCGTTGTAGGCCTTGAGCAGCTTCTCCTGCACGTCGGCGGGCACCTGCTCGTAGGATGCGAACTTCATCGAGTAGGTCGCCGATCCCGAGGTGAGCGACGAGAGGGTCGTGGAGTAGCGATAGAGTTCGGCCAGCGGCACGCGGGCGTTGAGGCGGTCGAAGCCCTTGTCGGACTCCATGCCTTCGATCATCGCGCGGCGGTTCTGAAGATCGCTCATCACGGCGCCCATGTATTCGCTGGGCGTGAGGACCTCGACCGAGTAGATCGGCTCCATGATCTTGGGGCCGGCGTTGCGGAACGCCTCCTTGAAGGCGTTGCGGGCCGCCAGCTTGAACGAAATTTCGTTCGAGTCCACCGGATGCATCTTGCCGTCGTAGATCACCACGCGGATGTCACGGGCGTAGGAGCCCGTCAGCGGACCCTCGTCCATCTTCTCCATGATGCCCTTGAGGATGGCCGGCATGAAGCGCGCGTCGATGGCGCCGCCCACGATGGCGCTGTAGAACTGCAACTTGCCGCCCCACGGCAGGTCGTACTCCTCCTTGGTCTTGACGTTCACCACCATGTCGCCCTTGCCCGGCACCTTGTAGTTCTTCGGTTCGGGCATGCCCTCGCAGTAGGGCTCCACGATCATGTGCACCTCGCCGAACTGTCCGGCGCCGCCCGACTGCTTCTTGTGGCGGTAGTCGGCCTGCGACACCTTGGTGATCGTCTCGCGGTAAGGTATGCGCGGCGCGATGTAGTCGTATTGGATCTTGGTCTCGGCGGCGATGCGCGAGCGCAGGATGTTCAGGTGGTGTTCGCCCTGACCTTGCACGATGGTCTGCTTGAGCTCCTTGGAGTAATCCACGAGGATCGTGGGGTCTTCGTATTTGGCGTCGTTGAGCGCCTTGCCCAGCTTCTCCTCGTCGCCCTGCTCCTTGGCCTTGACGGCAGCGCGGTAGCGCGGCTCGGGGAAGACGATCGGCTCGATCCGTACGGGGGCGCCGGGGGCGCACAGCGTGTCGTTGGTGCGCGTGCCCTTCAGCTTCACGGTGCAGCCGATGTCGCCGGCCGAGAGCTCCGTGACCTTGATGCGGTTCTTGCCCGCCACGGCGAAGAGCTGCGAGAGCTTCTCCTTGTTGCCCGTGCGCGCATTGACCAGCTCCATGCCTTCGGCGATGCGGCCGCGGATCACGCGGAAGTAGGATATTTCGCCGATGTGCTGTTCGAGCTGGCTCTTGAATACGAACGCCACGGCCGGCTGCTCGGCGTCGGCGGCCACCTCCTCGCCCTCGACGGTGAGGAACTTCGGAGCCTTCAGCGGGCCGGGGGCCACGTTGATGATGAACTCCATGAGTCGCTTGGTGCCGATGTCGCGCTTGCCGCTGGTGCAGAAGATGGGCAGCACATCGCGGTTCGCAAGGCCGATTTTCAGTCCGTTGCGGATGTCGTCCTGCGTGAGGGTGCCCTTCTCGAAGTAGAGCTCCATGAGCGCTTCGTCGTGCTCGGCGGCCGCTTCGACCAGCTCCTTGTTGAGGGCCTGGGCGCGTTCGAGCTCCGAAGCCGGAATCTCCAGCTCCTCGCGGTGGCCGTCGTGGTCCTTGAAGCGGTACATCTTCATGAGCAGCACGTCGATGAAAGCGTCGAATCCGGCGCCCTGATTGACGGGATACTGCACGATGACGGGTTTCACGCGCGAAGCGGCGCGGATCGAGTCGAGCGTGGCCTCGAATGAGGCCTTGTCGGCGTCGAGCTGGTTGATGACGCCGATGACGGGCTTGTTCAGCGCGCGCGCATAGCGGGCCTGGATCTCGCTGCCCACCTCCCAGCCGTTCTGGGCATTGAAGAGGCACACGCCCACGTCGCCGACCTTGAATGCGGAGAAGAGGCTGCCGCAGAAGTCGTCCGAACCGGGGCAGTCGATGATATTGAGTTTGCGATCCATGAACTCCGTGAAGAGGATGGTCGAGTAGATCGAACGTTTGTATTCGTGCTCGATGTCGGTGTTGTCCGACAGCGTGTTGTTCGTTTCGATGCTACCCCTGCGGTCGATCACTTTGCCCTCGTAGGCCATGGCCTCGGCAAGCGTGGTCTTTCCCGTTCCCGGAGCGCCGATCAGAACGATGTTCTTGATCTCCTTGGCTGAATAATTTTTCATATCGCTTGAAGTTTATAGGTTTTTCGCACGGCATTCCCGCTGCGGGGTGTTGCCGACTATAAATATACGAAAAATTCGACATATCCAAGCTTCGTGCGGGAAAAATCGTTCGTGCGGAGGACTTTTCGCATTCCGTGCGCTGCGGCGGGGTGCGGGCCGGCCGCGGCTTCCGCACCGGCCGCATGCGGGAGTGTGCAGGGCACGGTGCGCGGGACCTATATATAATAGCCGGGGCGCAGCTGTTCGGCGGCGGATGCGTCCGGCGTTCCGGGTGTTCCGAGAGCGCCGGGGGCGAGGGTTTCGAGGGCGCGGCGTCCTTCCGCACCGAGCGAGAGCGAGTATTCGTTCACGAAGAGTGCGATGTGGGCGTCGGTCACGGCGTCGTCCAGCTCCCGGGCATGGGCCCGGACGAAGGGCCGCGAGGCCCCGGGGTGGGCGAAAGCGTACTCGATGCTGCGGCGCACCGCCGGCGCACGGCTTCGGGCAGCGTGCGCCGCACGACGATGGCGCCGAGCGGCAGGGGTAGTCCCGTGCGGGCCTCCCACTCCTCGCCGAGGTCGGCGACCCGTTCGAGGTTGCGGTCGCCGAAGACAAAACGCCCCTCGTGGATAAGCACCCCCGCGTCGTAGTCGCCGCGTTCGACGGCGGCGGCGATTTCGGAGAAGAGCACGGGCGTGCGTTCCATGATCTCGGGATGGAGCAGCCGCAGGAGGGCGTTGGCCGTGGTGTGGAGGCCCGGTACGGCAACGTGCCGCAGGGGCGTGCGGTCGCCGCGGCGCCGTACGAGCAGGGGGCCGTTGCCGCGTCCGAGCGCCGCGCCGCTGTCGAGCACTTCGTAGCGGTCGGCGATTTCGGGCAGCAGGGCGCAGCTGACCTTGCTCATGTCGGGGCCCGCACCGGGTGCGGCGCCGCGCAGGGCGCGGTTCAGCTCCTCGATGTCGTGGAATGCGGGGGCGAACGTCAGCCCTTCGCAGTCGATGCGGCCGCCGAGCAGCGCATCGAACATAAAGGTGTCGTTGGGACAGGGGGAGATGGATAATTCGAGGTGCATGGTCGTTTGTTTTTATCGCCCGGCCGGTGCTTGCGTGCGCTGCACGGACAGTCGCGGGCCGGTCGCTTTCGCGCCAGGACAATGCCCGGACCGTGTTCGGTGCCGCGCTCGGCCTGACGGAAACATTCGTTTCCCGGCTGGGATTTCACGCTCCGGCGCTGCGTCCGGAGGGTCGGAAAAACTCTTGCCCGGCGGTGCGGTGCGGAACGTTTCCGCACGTCGGTCGTGCCGCAGGAAAGTCCGCACTGTCCGCGGCCTACTCCGCGTCGGCGAAGAGGTCGCGCAGCGTCTCGGTGAGGTTGGCCACGGCGCAGGGGATGTCCCACTGCTCGAACGGGTCGCCCACGTAGTTTGCCACGGCTCGTATTTCGCAGCACCGGACCCCCAGCGCCGCACATGCGGCGAAGAGCGCGGCGCCCTCCATGTTTTCGAGTCGGGCGCCCTCCGCCTCGGTGCCCATGCGGTCGGAGGTGTTCGACGCGGCTTCGGGCAGGTCCGTCACCGGAGGCACCGTGTACTCCGCACGGTAGCGCGCGGGCAGTGCCGCCGTGCGCTCGCTCGTCACCTCGAACACCGTGCCTACGGGGATCGTGCGGTCGTAGGCGCCGGCGATGCCCGCCAGAAGCACCAGGTCGGGTTTCTTGGCCCGCACGGCCCGCACCACGGCGGCGGCGGTCTCCGCGGCACCCACGCCCGAGACGAACGTGGCCACGGGCGGCTCTCCGAGGATGAACTCCTTGCCCTCCTCGACGGTAGGAAACAGAACGACGGTTTTCATCGGCATGCGTTTTTCCGGACGCGGACCGCAGGAGCCCCGGCAGGCCCTGCGGTCCGTGCCGCGGGGATTATTTTCCGACCACGGCTTCCAGCTCCTCGACCGTCACGGGGATCTTGCGGTCGCCCAGCATGCGGTTGCCCGTTTCGGTCACCAGCAGGTCGTCCTCGATGCGGATGCCGCCGAAGTCGCGGTAGGCCTCCAGAGCGTCGTAATCGACGATGCCCGCATATTTGCCCTCGGCGCGGCACTTGTCGATCAGCGCGGGGATGAAGTAGAGTCCCGGTTCGTCGGTCAGCACCGTGCCCGGCTCCAGACGCCAGGCCGCGCGGTAGATGCAGGTGGCCGAGCGTGCGGCGCGTTCGGCGATCGACGAGAAGTCGAAGCTGCGTTCGCCCATCGCCTCGCAGTCGTGCACGTCCATGCCCATGCCGTGGCCCAGACCGTGGGGCATGAGCATCGTCATGGCACCCGAAGCCACGGCGTCGGCGGCCGTGCCGTGCAGCAGCCCGAGGCCGATGAGTCCCTCGGCGAGGGTGAGGTAGGCGGTTTCGTGCACCTCGCGGTACATCATATGGGGCTTCACGATCTCGGCCACGCGGTCGTGCGCCGCCAGCACGATGTTGTATACGTCCTTCTGTTTCTGCGTGAACCGGCCGCTCACGGGGTACGTTCGCGTGTGGTCGGAGCAGTAGCCCTCGCAGCTCTCGCCGCCGGCGTCGCACAGCAGCAGGCGGCCCTCCTCCAGCACCCCGTCGGCGTTGAGGTTATGCAGCGTCTCGCCGTGCTGCGACACGATCGAGGGGAACGACACCCCCTGGCCGTAGGATTTGGCGATGCCCTCGATGGCACCCGCGATTTCGCGCTCCACAACGCCCGGGCGGCACATCCGCATGGCTGTGGTGTGCATGCGGTAGCCGATGCCGAAGGCCCGTTCGAGGGCCTCGATCTCCTCGGCGCTCTTCTTCTCGCGCATTTCGGCCACGGCCATCATCAGCTCTACCGACTTGTAGTCGTGGAGCATGGCCGGCGCGATGCCCAGCAGCGCCGAGAGCTGGAGCTTCGTCTCGCCGCGGTAGGGCGGCAGGTAGTGGATGCGGCGGCCCTGGGCGATGGCGCGCGTAAGGCGGGGCTGCAATTCGGCCATGGGGTGCGTTGCGCCGACGCCGACCTCGGCGCCCATCTCGCGCAGCGTGGGCTGCGGGCCGGTCCAGATGATGTCCTCCACGGTAAAGTCGTCGCCGTAGAGCGCCTCCTCGCCCGAGTCGGCGTCGATGACTCCCGCGATGCCCGGCACGTTCAGCCCGAAGTAGTAGCGGAACGACGAATCCTGGCGGAAGTAGTAGGCGTTATTGGGGTAGTTGTTGGGCGTAAGCGGATTGCCGGGCAGCAGGATGAGGCCCGATCCGATGCGCGTGCGCAGCTCGTGGCGGCGTGCGGCGTAGGTCTGTGCTGAAAACATGTGCTTATGCGTTTTTCGTTGTTTTGCGGTATAACGAAGCCAAAGTTACGAAAAATCGGGCGCAAATGCAAGTGCGCTTACATTTTGCCGCGCGGCGGCGGCCGCGGCGCAGCCGAAGTGCGGAAAAGAGGCGGTAAAACCGGTCCGCAACCTTCGGTCCCGGCGGTTTGCGGCGCCGGGCGGCGGCCGGCGCAACTTCCCGCC
>OFFH01001153.1_pt1 | contig 14473 bp, 9 predicted proteins | sample 1521341 | NCBI WGS metagenome assembly OFFH01 (sample SAMEA3504108, study PRJEB24116) | mouse gut metagenome | biome: mouse gut; feature: mouse-associated habitat; material: faeces | place: Denmark | collected 2011 | reverse complement strand
TCCGTTAAACGCATACTTGAAACGCTTTCCGTCATTTATGCCCGACAAAGTATAAGGCTTGATTATATAATAAAAACTATCCCGTTTATATTGCCCGTTCCGGATAACCGGATCGTCAAAATAGACATAGGATTCTCCTGTGGAATTCAGCTTCGGAAAGCCAGGATCTTCCTTTTTTCCCGATTTATTATCAGGATTGTCTATCACAATTTCACCGGTAAGATCCCGAATCAATGATTGTACTTTCTTACCCCGGGAATTTTTTTCCTGACCGGCTGTATACATGCTGGTAGAATCCACTTTCGGTAAGGAAATAGCATATTTGTCATAGGAAAAGAACAGATTCTGCCCATACATGTCAAACATACCGGCATTCAATTTCCCGTTAAAAGTCATATCCCGGTTTTTCATGAACAACACCTGCTGGTCTGACGGCTCTGCAAATATATTCCGGGATTCGCTAATCATCAGCTTCTCTACTCCGGCAATCCGGAGGTTGTAATTTCTGACATCCATTACAGCATTAGGTTTTGCCTTACCGGGCAAGGAAAAGAAACGGATATTGTCATAATCCTGCTTACCCACCCGGGCCTTGGTATAATCAAACAACCGTTGCTTTAAAGTAACTTCATCCCTCGTTTCATTGAAATCGACAAAATCGTCATAAGAAAGCAAGATAACCTGTTTGCGCAACTGGTCGGCAGACTTCTTGATAAATCCGGCATAATCGGCAATCGTAAACGTGTTTTTTTTCAGCAAAAGCGAACATTTCAAAAGACCGTTCAAGGGATTTATCTCATCCATTCCTTGTATCTTATCATAAATGTTGTCACTGAAAAAATTCATGGATTCAATCGTTGCCCTAAACAATCCCGAACGACTGCTCATCCTCATTTCCAGGTAATTGCTGTCCAAAGGCCAGAATATTTCTTCCATATCGAACAGAATTTGGTGATAAGAATCCTTGAAAGGCAAATGCAAACTCTGTTCACTGATTCGTTTAATGGTCACTGTATGCTGAGGATACGCATAGAGAAAATTAATATTGGAATGAGTGATTTCCCCACCATCCATAATAATCTCCATAGACGAATGTCCGGACATAATCCGGGCTGTATCGATTGTAAATTGCTTGGAATGAAGTTTCAGACTGATGCTGTCGTTCGGCACGACATATAATAAAGCCGGATGTTCCTCAGTTCCCAGCCCGAAAAATTTCATCCCCTTGTAAGCCACCCCTCCTCTAAAATGAATATCCTTAAACAAGTCATTGATTTCCACATCCAACCCGTATGAAACAAACTCAGGATAAGGAACATCCTTTCCCCGGGTATATTTAAACGCATTATCCTTTAATGTTCCCAGCAAAGGACGCGAGTATCTGGATTCATAATGAAACCAAACCGAATCCGCCGTATAGGAAGAACCTTTCAGATTAATCGTATAGCGACCCAAATCACCCCACATTTCTTCATTTTCCTTCCATCTCACCTGCCCCCCCTGCGCTTGCAATTCTTCTTCCCCCAAAATGTATGTTCCCCGGGTCGAATAAATACGAATTGTATCTTTCCGGGTGGCACAAATCAAATCACCGTCCTGAAAATCCACACGAAGCGGTTCTGTCTGCCAATCCATTTTCCCGTCAAATTGCCACAAAAAACCGTTGCCATCGTATAAAATCCGGCGACTTGCCAACATGGACAACGATTCTAAATAAGTTTTCACCACTGTATGCTTGCGGTCCGCTGCCGCCAAAGCCTTTTGCATCTCGGTCAGCCAAATGTTCAGATTTTCTTTTTCCTGCCGTTTGCAAAATGCGTTCACACACAACACGTAATCCTGCAAATCAGGTACAACAGCCATATGCAACTCCTGTAATTCCCGAAAAACAGTTTCCACAGTCTCCTTTTCTTCCAAAGTCAGGAAAGACGAAGTCATAGCCTCGACATATCCCTCCACCAAAGTTTTCCGCTCGGCAGGCCGCAATACCTTAAATACAGTTTCCATCCGGTCGGCCAGAATTTTAGCATCCTGTGCCCGCGTCAGAACAGGAAAACACAACATTACCAGAAAAAATACCTTTACACCACCTGTTTTCATGATAAAATCGTTACATAATTTCTTCTTGTTCAGAAGTACACACACTTTTCAACAAATTTTAGACAAAAATAGAATTTCATACCCATATTCTTAAAAAGAATTCGTTATTTTTACAAAACTAATTTTGTCCCGTCCGGAAACAATACTTACAACTCTATTTTATGGAAACACTGACCGAACAACAATATCGTCCGCTGATTTTAAAAAAATACACAACTGTTTTAAAATCATGCCGGAATCTGATTACCAATCAGGATATCCGGCAAATCCGGCAAGCATTTGAAATCGCCCTGAAAAACGAAGTGGATGCTTCAACTCTGAATTATCAGGAAATTATACGTATTCTGGACATCACACTGATTATCACCCAGGAAATCGGTCTGGGCCGGACTTCCATCATCTGTGCCATGTTGCACCGGACGGTAGAAAAAGAAATACTGACTCTGCAACAAATTCAGGAAATGTTCGGGGACAAAGTGACACAAATCATCAAGGGATTAAAAGACATCAGTCACATTTATGCCACCCAGAAAATTGTCGACTCAGAAAACTTCCGGAAACTATTGCTCAGTTTCGCAGAAGACATCCGCGTACAGCTTATCTTTCTGGCAGAAAAACTGTATGCCCTCCGGCAAGCCGGCCGGTTGTCAGCAACAGAACAGAAACAACTCGCCAAAGAAACCAGCTACATCTATATTCCGTTCGCCCATCGTCTGGGATTATACAACATAAAATCGGAAATGGAAGACACTGCATTGCGGTATTCCAATTCCAAAATATATCAGGAAATAGAACAAAAACTAAAAGAATCCAAAACGGCACGCGAAGCCTATATCGCGGAATTTATTGCCCCCATCACCGAAGAACTGGACCGGAAAAAAATAAAATATAAAATGAAATACCGGACCAAAACCATTGCTTCCATCCTCAACAAAATGCGGAAAAGCCAGGTTGAGTTCGAAGAAATCTATGACATTTTTGCCGTACGCTTTATCATTGACAGCACCGGAGAAAATGAAAAACCCGATTGCTGGCGGGTATATTCCATCGTAACCGACAAGTACACCCCTAACCCCCAACGCCTGCGGGATTGGATTTCCGTACCGAAATCCAACGGTTATGAATCTTTGCAAACTACAGTATTAGGTCCTCAGAATCGCTGGGTTGAAGTGCAAATCCGCACCGAACGTATGGACGAAATCGCCGAAAAAGGATTTGCTGCCCACTGGAAATACAAAGGAGGCTCATCCGATTCCATCATAGAAAACTGGTTGAACGAATTACGGGACATACTGGAAAGCAACAAAGAAAACGCCATTGACTTGCTGGACGATATGAAAATCAACCTGCAGGATAAAGAAGTCCATGTCTTTACCCCAAAAGGAGATTTAATAACACTCCAGGCAGGTGCCACTTTGCTCGACTTTGCCTACGCCATCCATACAAATATAGGAAGCAAATGCGCCGGAGGCATTGTCAACAACCGGATCGAAAGCCTGAAATACATCTTGAAAAACGGCGACCAGATATCTGTCATCACAGCCGCAAACCAGCAACCCAAAGCTGACTGGCTCAACTTTACCGTAACCTCAAAAGCCCGGAATAAAATCCGCCAATTCCTGAACGAAGAAATCAATCATCAGGCCGACATCGGAAAAGAAACTCTGATGCGCCGGTTGAAAAACTGGAAAATCGAATACAACGACGAAGTCATCCGGAAACTAATGCAACACTACAAATACAAATTTGCATTGGATTTCTATCACGGCATTGCCACAGGAAAACACGAACCTTCCGAAATTAAGGAAATTCTGACACAAACCGAAGAAAAAACAATTCCGGCAACGCCCCATAAAGACATTAAAGTAGTACACCCTAAAAAAATCGATGAAGATGTATTGCTAATCGACAAAAACGTCGACAACGTAGAATACAAATTCGCCCGTTGCTGCAATCCGGTCTATGGGGATGACATCATTGGCTTTGTCTCTATCGGCGAAGGAATAAAAGTACACCGCCGGCTCTGCAAAAACGCACAGGAACTAATGCGCCGCTACCCCTACCGGATTGTCAAAACCCAATGGACAAACGACGGAGCCACCTCATATCAAACCGTATTAAACATCACCGGAAAAGACGAACCCGGAATTATTACAAAAATCACAGAAATGATCGGAAAAGATCCGCACGCCACCTTACGTGCCATTTCCGTCAATTCCGCAGAAGGATTATTCGACGGCAACCTGACAGTGCTGATAGACAACACCGACCATCTTGCGCAACTTATTTCCCGGTTAAAACATGTTGCCGGAGTAATCAAAGTAAATCGCCATGATTCAATGTTGGAATAAAAACCGACAATAAATCCCGGACTATTATTTGTCTTTCACCTCCAAAAGCCATGCATCACGAAACTGAGGATACCGGCTACGAATCCGGCATACCTCATTCCATGCATCCTGCCAGGAATTATCACATGCAGCACTGACCCTGTACATCCCCTGCTCATTTTGCATAATGGAAGTACCCAAGAATCCTTGACCGATAAGGCTATTTCTGAGGTTAACTGCATTCTGCTCATACACAAAACTCCCCACAATAATACAATAATGCATCAAGTCGTTCCCATGAGTTCTCACTACAGTTTCTGATTTTACCGGTTCTGTAGGTTCTTCAAAAACCACCGTATCCCGCACAGTCTCATGTAAAGTAACTTCAACAGGAATCGGCACAGGTTGACGGTTGCTCATCTTCCGCTGAGAATGACATGCCATCAACAAACATCCCGAAAGCAATACCAAAATACCGTTTTTCATACATTTTTTTTACTCTTTTACGACCCGACAATCATTTAAGTTACCTTATCCTTTAACGTGTTATTAACTTTCTTTTCTTTTAAAAAACAATAAATTCGCACCTGTAAACACAACTATTATTCAAACATCAGAATAAAACCCGATACAATGAAAAAACTCCTTTTTCTTTTCCTGTTAGCCGGTACATTCTGCGTACAGGCACAAAACGCAAAAGAATGGCTGAGCCTCACCCCGATTCCCGTAAAGGAACCTGCATTCAGCCAAACAAAAAATGTCAAAGACCAGTCCTTCACAGAAAATATGCTCTCCGGATACAACAGCATTAATATTCAAAACCTGATTCCGGACACAAACAAAACAGAATCTCATTTCCATCAACTGAAATGGACCCTGGCTAACACAGAAAAAGATACAATTGTAGCGGCAAAACAAGAATCTTTTTCCCTAAATTATTACGCCATCTATTTCAGCAATTCAGAGTGGATAAGCGGAAAACTCCATTTTCATCTCTTCGGAAATACCGAAATTTACATAGATGGCGTAAAAAAAATCACTGTTTCCGAAAACAAACCAACCACCCGGCAAATTCCGGGAGAATGGCTTCCCGGCAAACATACCCTTATCATTAAATCACTCACCCGGGGAGGAAAAATAGCCTTTGCCCATTTTGAAGCCGACAAAGAATTTGAAAACGCTCCTGTTGAATTTTCTATTTCTCCGCAACGTGGCAAAAACATCTACGATATTTTAAATGGCAAGCAAGTCAGCACCCTTCAGGTATCCCCTAGCGGAAAATATGCCATCGTAGGCATCACCAATACATCACAAGGCAAGAGTATCACCAATACTTATGTTTACCGGATTGGCGACAAAGAAATCGTCTACACATTCTACAGCGGTATCAGCAACATTCAATGGATTCCGGGAAAAGACCGGCTTTCCTTCCTGCAAAGCGAAGGCTCCGGACTTTCTCTATATAGTTACGACATCGAAAAACAACAGCAAACCTGTCTGATTAAGGAAGACCAGCAAATCACAAGCTACACCTGGTCGCCGGATCGTTCTTACCTGATTTATTACGATTACGAAAATTACAGCGACTCACAATGGGAACTACGTAAACTTGCCGGCATCCAAGACCGTCAGGCTTATTTCCGGCAACGCTATTACCTGTGTAAATACGACTTTGCTACCGGATTACATTCCCGGCTGACCTGGGGGAATCTGACTACTTCACTTATGGATATCAGTGCAGACGGAAAAAAACTGCTATTCTCAACAAGCCGGCCGGAATACACTGAATACCCATTCAGCAAACAAAGCATATATCTGATAGACATCGCCACATTAAAAACCGATACACTGTGGCAGGACCGCTTATTCTCTGTTAATTGCAGTTTTTCCCCCGACGGAACAAAATTATTAGTACAAGGCGGCCCTTCAGCATTCGGAAAAATGGGTGAAAATATTGGCAAAAACCAAATTGCAAACCAATATGACACCCAGCTCTACCTGTATGACCTGACCACAAAACAAACCCAGGCAATCACCCGGAATTTCAATCCTTCTGTCGAAGAAGCAATATGGCATAAGAACGGAACTATCTATGCCAAAGTTACCGAAGCCGATTTTGTCCGGTTATATCAATACAAAAACGGTAAATTTACCCGCATCAACTGCCCGGGCGACATGATTCTGAGAACCAGCTTTTCGGAAAATGCCAATGAAATGATGTACACCGCTTCCAATACCAATTACCCACCCCGCATTTACACCCTGAATCTATCCGGCAACCAGGCCGCTTTATGGGACAATCCTGCTCAAAAACAATATGAAAACATCACATTCGGGGAAATGAAAGACTGGGACTACAACTACAAAAAAGGTACGGTTATTGACGGCCGTTACTATCTGCCGGCAGACTTTGACCCATCCAAAAAATACCCGTTGATTGTCTATTATTACGGCGGGACAACCCCGGTATCACGTACTTTCGGCGGCCGTTTAACCTATACACAGCCAATGGTTACGTTGTTTATGTACTCCAACCCTCCGGAACCATCGGATACGGCCAGGAATTTTCTGCCCGCCACCAGAACAACTGGGGAAAAATCACAGGCGACGAAATCATCGCTTCAACAAAAGCATTTATCAAGGCGCATACTTTCATCGACCCGGCAAGAGTTGGCTGCATGGGAGCATCTTACGGCGGATTTACCACCGAATACCTGACAACACAGACCGATATTTTCGCCTGTGCCATATCGCATGCCGGAATATCTTCCATTGCCGGATACTGGGGTGAAGGATATTGGGGCTACGGATACAGCACCAACGCCTCGGCACACGCTTACCCCTGGAACCGCAGGGATATATATGTAGACCAAAGCCCGCTATTCAATGCAGACAAAGTCAAAGTACCCCTGTTGTTAATCCACGGCACCAAAGACGTAAACGTTCCTACCGGACAGAGCATCGAATTTTATACAGCCCTGAAACTCTTAGGCAAAGATGCAGAACTGGTTTTCGTAAAAGATGCCGACCACGCTGTTGTCGATTACAACCAGCGCATCTTATGGAACAATACCATCCTCTCCTACTTTGCCAAATACCTGAAAGACCAGCCGGCTTGGTGGGAACATCAGTATAAAGACCTAAATCTTTAAATATAAAATTCCTTGTAATCAAACAAAAAGTATGAGAAAGTATACTATACCAGACTTTCATTTCTTTATTATATCTTTGTTCAAAAAATAAATAAACCCTAAAACTAATATGAATACAATAACCGACAGAGCAGCGGATAATATCCGGATTCTTGCAGCAGCAATGGTAGAAAAAGCTAAATCAGGACACCCCGGCGGAGCCGACTACGCCAATGTGTTATTTTCAGAATTTCTGAACTTTGATCCGGAAGATGCAACATGGGCAAACCGGGACCGTTTTTTCCTGGACCCCGGCCATATGTCACCGATGCTCTATGCAACACTAAGCCTGCTTGGTAAATACACTATGGAAGACCTGCAAAACTTCCGTCAATGGGGCAGCATCACTCCCGGACATCCGGAAAGAGACATACAAAGAGGTATTGAAAATACTTCCGGTCCGTTGGGACAGGGACATGCTATGGCCGTCGGAGCAGCTATTGCGGAACGCTTTCTGGTGGCGCGTTTCGGAGAATGGATGGCCCACAAAACATACGCTTTCATCTCAGACGGAGGTATACAGGAAGAAATTTCCCAGGGAGCAGGCCGCATAGCCGGAACACTGGGACTGTCAAACCTGATTATGTTTTACGATGCCAACAACATCCAGCTCTCCACTAAAGTGGACGAAGTTACCCACGAAGATACAGCAATGAAATACAAAGCCTGGGGCTGGAATACGATAACCATCAACGGAAATAGTGCGGAAGAAATCCGCCAGGCATTGAAAAAAGCCCAGGCGGAAACGCAACGTCCTACTCTGATTATCGGTCATACCTTAATGGGAAAAGGTGCCATCGGAGAAAACAATGAAGACTACTCCAATAAAGTATCTACGCATGGTCAGCCACTCAGCGCAGCAGGTGCATCAATCCAAAAAACCATTGAAAACCTGGGCGGCAATCCGGAACATCCTTTCACCATCTTCCCCGAAGTACTGGAATATTACAAAAAGGTGATTGAAGAAAAAAAGGCTTACGCCAAAAAGAAAAAAGAAGAACAGGCAGCCTGGGAAAAAGCAAATCCTGAACTGGCAGCCAAATATCACTATTATCTGTCGGGAAAAGCTCCTGACATCGACTACAAAGCCATTGCCCACAAAGCCAACATTGCCACCCGGGCAGCTTCTGCCGATGTATTGGCAGAATTGGCTAAACAGGTAGACAATATGATTGTCAGTTCTGCCGACCTTTCAAACTCCGACAAAACCGACGGATTCATCAAAGGAGGTGCAAGAAATCTGGTAAAAGGAGACTTCAGCGGAAAATTCCTGCAAGCCGGCGTAGCAGAACTGACCATGGCAGCCATTTGCAACGGCATCGCCCTCCACGGTGGTATCCATGTAGCCTGCGGAACTTTCTTTGTATTCTCAGACTATATGAAACCGGCTTTCCGGTTATCAGCTTTAATGGAAGTACCGGTGAAATATATCTGGACCCACGACGCATTCCGCGTGGGTGAAGACGGTCCTACCCACCAGCCTATCGAACACGAAGCCCAGTTACGGCTACTGGAAAAAATGCAGAATCACCATCACAAAATGAGCTTACTGGCACTACGCCCTGCAGATGCCGCCGAAACCAGTATAGCGTGGAAAATGGCAATGGAAAACACCGACACCCCGACGGCATTGGTATTCTCCCGGCAAAATGTAAATGACCTGCCAGCAGAAAACAATCGCTATGACGAAGCTATGGCTGCCGAAAAAGGTGCCTACATTACACTGAAAAACGGACAGAATCCCGATGTCATTCTGATTGCATCCGGTTCGGAAGTATCTACTTTGACCGAAGCTGCCCATCTGCTGAAAGAAAGAAAAGGCATCACCTCACAAGTTGTATCTGCTATTTCAGAAGGTCTGTTCCGGCAACAACCAATTGCTTACCAGGAAGAAGTGATTCCGGCAGATAGACCTAAATTCGGGCTTACTGCAGGGCTATCCGTCACACTCGAAGGACTGGTCGGTTGCCACGGAAAAATACACGGAGTAAATCATTTCGGCTACTCCGCACCAGCCAAAGTTCTGGACGAAAAATTCGGCTTCACAGGCGAATCTGTATACAATGAAATCTGTGAAATGCTGAAAAAAATAAAGTAAAAAACAGAATTTAGCCAAAAATTTTAAAACCGGGTTCAGTATACTGAAATCCGGTTTTTCTTTATATACACCAACACTGTAAGCGCACCAACGGACTAATATTCCACGCGCTCCCTGTTACGACACTACAGTTCAACCGCAACATTCATTCCAACCGGAATAATATACCCTGTTTTTTATCACCTGTATCTGTTCGTCCAACACTGGCTGCGGTTGGCCCGGTTCATTTCCCATAATCCAAAGCGGAAATGCTTCTCCCCCGGAACGATAAGAAGGTTGCATATAAGTCTTATCAAGTATCTGAAAACCATTCCGCCGGTAATAGTTAATACGCCTCATTGCCATTTCCGTATCAGCCGGTTCCACTTCCAAAACCCATATCCCTTTCAAATGCTCTTTTATCCAATCCAGAATCTGTTGCCCGATCTTCTTATTTCTCATATCAGCAAATACAGCCAGATGCTCCAGATAATAAAAAGTCCCGAAATCCCAATATACCACTAAGCCAGCCAATACCCCGTCACATTCCACTGCATTAAAACACATAGCCGGCTTAGTATCCAGCCACTCCGCCAATTGTTCCGTATCCCTGCGTTCTTCCGGCGGAAAAGCTTCAGTATACAATTCCAGCAATTTTTGGAAAGCAACTTCTTTCCCGCTCCTGATTCTCTGTAATATAACCATATCCTTATTCAGATTTGTACGTATCTTACAACTTGGTAAAAATTTCATGATTTCCACCCTAAACTTAAGTGAATATCTGTAAAAAAACAATTTCTTTTTGCTATATTTGAGAAATAAAACCCGGAGTTGTTTTTTTTCGTACACATTCATAAACATATCATAAATTGTGTTCATGGACATTGCACCACAATATCACATAGGCTTGGTACTCGGAGGAGGAGGTGCCAGAGGGTTTGCTCATCTGGGAGTCATACAAGCCATGTACGACACCGGGCTTAAACCGGACATCATATCAGGAACCAGTGCCGGTTCCATTATCGGAGCAATGATAGCTTCCGGCCATACTCCTGAAGAATGCCTGAAATTTTTCACAGGAAAAAAGATATTACATTTTGCCCGTCCCACTATGTCCAAAAAGGGTATCATGACTATGAACGGAATGGAAGAACACCTGAAAGAATTTCTGCATACAGCAACTTTCGAAGAATTAAAAATTCCTTTAGTGATTACAGCCAGTGACATCAATCACGCTATCCCGGTCCATTTTGAACATGGGGAACTCCTTCCCTGCATCATTGCCTCCTGCTCTATTCCGGTTGTCTTTACCCCGAAAGAAATCGACAGTAACGACTATGTAGACGGAGGCGTTTTTATGAACCTTCCGGTCCGGCCTATCCGGAAAAGATGTGAAAAAATCATTTCCGTAGAAATCAATTCACTGGATACTTCCGAAAAAATAACCAACATGCTGGGAATGGCTATTCGTTCTTTCCACTTGGGAATAGACCGGAATACCGACATAGACCGCAGTATGAGCGATGTATTCATTGCACCGCAAAATATGAGCAAATACAGCATGTTTGACCTCGAACACATTCAGGAAATCTACAACGAAGGTTATCAGACAGCCCGGCGCATCCTGGCCAATTCCATCCTCAAACCGTCTGCTCAAACCATCGTTATGTCCTGAACTCTAAAGTACTACCACAAATTTCCTGAGATAAGCCTGCTGTTCCTGTCCGCTTTTATTAACTATACGGATAAAACGGGCTTTCACGTCCAATTGTGCTTTCACCTGATTCTCATGCTGCGACATCCCAACAGTTTCCCACAACTTCCCGTCAACCGACGTTTCCAGTTGCAACCAGGCTGCACTTTCCTTCACACCAAAATCTGCCTCCAAACCTTTCAATGTATACACATTGTCTAATTCTACACCCAAATATTGTCCGTTGCCCCATTTCACTACTTCAAGCATAGGAGAAACTATAATACGGTTGTTTTTTACACGTACCGGCAAAGTTTTGAATTGCTCCACCGTACTATATGACTGATGAGGAGAAGTGAATATCTTGCTGTCCAACTGAGCACCGCATTTCCGGTTATAACATTCCGTCGCCAACACAAAAAGCGTATCAATCAACGGCTGCATCACCTTTGAACCGGTCTTTACGCCAGGTTGATAAGGATTTTGATTATAAGTCTGGTCTATCGCAAAACCTTTTTGCTGCAATGCTCTCATATGTTTATATTTTCGCAGGAACATATCTTTATCACCCGCTTCTGCAGCTTTCCACATAGCCAATACTTCAAGCCCGGACAATCCCATATTTTTAAACTGTTCCAACCAGGGCCGAAGCTCCTCCGCCAAAGCCCTGTTTTCCTGATTAACAGCCAAGACATCGGCAGCTTCCACAATTTTAGTGAACTCATCAGCCAACAACAAATACTCTTCTGATGACAATTTCCCCTGACGGCACCCTTTCAAAAAACGATCAGCCACCGGATAAATTTCCACAGATTCCTCCCGGCGATAGCCATGTCCATTTGGTCCTAAATCAGAATTATGATTAACAAATACCTGCAAACTCTCAGATTCACCGGGCAATACAGCCTTTACTGCAGCTTTCCAGCTACCTTGAACATGATAGTGCTCCGGATTCCAGGCATAATCCGCCACACTGAAAATAGCAATCTTTGAAGCCTCTGCATGCTCCATCGGATTAGTCACAAAACCCGACATTTCTTTGCCAATATGAAGCTCTAACCCATAAACCGCTCCCATCAACAAATGGTCCCGCACATAATCCGATACCGGAAAGTTCCACCACACATAAGCCGGACGTTTGATTTTTTCATTCACCCAAGCCAGCCCGGATTCCGTTATATCCGAAATCACCCGGTCTCCCGTCCACATAATCTGAATCCCGGAATTCAGCTTTGTCCCCAGAGTAGTCAAATATCCTTTGGCCGGATTAGACCAGCTTTTATTATATTCCGTAGGACACATAATTAAAGGTGTGACATCACCTTTCACCTTCACAAAATAATTATCAATATAATTCAATAAATCGGCCTGACGTTCCGGATGGGTCCCTTCACCTGAAATATCATCAAAAAAAACAGCAAATGCCCGGACTCCCAACCGATACATACTTTCAAATTTTGCCAGCAACAGACTGCGGTCCTCTTCGTTCCATTTGATATCCTGCCCCGGATGAATAGCCCATACAAAATCTACAGCATTCTCCCGGGCTACCCGGACCAACTCACGAATGTGGTCTGCTTCTTCGGCCGGATAAGGTTTACGCCAGTCCGGACAACTGTGAAAAGGATCATCTTTGGGACCATAAATATAAGTATTGAGCTTATTATCGCCATAGAATCTCAATTGTCTCAGACGTGCTTCATGACTCCACGGTGTACCATAGAAACCTTCAACCACACCCCGGAAACGGACCACAGGATAATCTCTGATTTCAACTTCCTGAATGCGCTTTCCCTGCAATAACTGACGCAAAGTCTGCACCGCATAATAAGTTCCTCGGTCATCATTTCCGGCCAATACAATCCGGTCGTCCGCTACCGAAAGATAATAACCTTCAGGCTGCTGAGGAATAAGATGCGCATATTTACGAACTGCTTTGTCTCCTCTTTTCCCAATATATATTGTAAATTTTTCAGTCTTGCCACTTTCCCCTCCCAACAATGCTTTCAGTTGATTTACAGCAAAAGGATTAGCCGACGATTCTCCGGTCAATTGAAAACCAGCAGGCAACTCCACTACCTGCAGTCCCCATTTCATCTCCTGCGGAACAGGATAGACCGGCCCGGACAACTGTGCCCGAAGACTGTAAACACACAAAACACACACGCATAAACAAATGATTCTTATTCTCATATTATAAATAATTAAATCTTATATAAAAGTTACAGAGTAGCGGAATTACCGGGATATTTAAGCATTCAATTGATTTTTTCACGGATTTTTTTCACAATAACGGCATTTCCGGCAATAATAGAAATACCTCTGTTTTCCCGGAAAGTTACCACACATCCGCCGGCTTCTTCCACAATCAACGCTCCGGCACACATATCCCACAGACTTAATCCCAGCTCCCAATATCCATCCAACCACCCGGCAGCCGTACAGCACAAATCATATGCAGCCGAACCCATGCGACGGATACCCCGCAAATGAGGCAAAATAGCAGCAAGGTTGGCAGCATTATTATCCGGATTTATGTCTTTATCATAAGGGAACCCTGTTCCCAGAACAGAATGCCCCAAATCGTTTTTGACAGATACATGAATAGGTGCTGCATTCAAAAAAGCACCTTTTCCTTTTACAGCCGTGTAAAGTTCATCAAAATAAGGAGCATATACAACGCCCAACACGGTTTCCTTCTTATATTGCAAACCGATGGAAACAGTAAATACAGGCAAGCCCTGGCTAAAATTATTCGTTCCGTCCAAAGGATCGATTACCCAACGGTAATCCGCCAGTCCGGTATGTTCTCCGCTTTCCTCTCCCAATACAGCATGCTCCGGAAAATTTTTCCCGATTTCATGAATCAAAAAAGCCTCAGCCTCTTTGTCCGCCCGGGTAACCACATCATATACATTGGATTTGGTACGGATATCCAGGTTATTTCCCCGGAAATAAGAAAGATGGAGCTTTCCCGCTTCTTTGGCCCACACTACAACCAATTCCAATACCTGTTCTAAATTCAATTCCTCATTCATCTTTTCATTTTTTTAATTTCCGGAACTTTGTTCATCCGGAAAAG
>OFFH01001134.1_pt1 | contig 14685 bp, 10 predicted proteins | sample 1521341 | NCBI WGS metagenome assembly OFFH01 (sample SAMEA3504108, study PRJEB24116) | mouse gut metagenome | biome: mouse gut; feature: mouse-associated habitat; material: faeces | place: Denmark | collected 2011 | reverse complement strand
CAGGGTGTGTTACGGACTTTCACCGATTAGATTGCGCCCATACTGGGCGCACGCACAAAAAAAGCCGTATTATGAAAATACGACTTGAAAGCAAATGGTCTGATTGGATTGATATGCGACGCTGATTCTGCCTTTATGGGCTTCTGCGGCAGCTTTGGCAATGGAAAGTCCGATACCGCTTCCTCCGGTATCCCGGCTTCTGGATGCGTCCGGACGGTAAAACCGCTCAAATAACCGGTCTGCGTCAAAGTTTGGATCCATATCGCAGGTATTGGACACTTTGAATACAATATGCCGATGGCTGCGGTAGAGATCCATTTGGACAGATCCTCCCTGTGTGGAATATTTCACCGCATTGTCCAGCAAAATCGACATCATCTGCTGTAAGGATGTACGGTCGCCGCAAAAGTCAATTCCGTCTTCAATATGGGAAATAAATTGTCTGCCGCCGGCTTTGGCAAGGGAAGCAAACGGTTCCGCAAGCTCCCAGGCAATTTCGCTGAACGAAAATGTTTCCTTTTCTAAAAACGGTTCCTCTTCGTCAAGTCTTGCCAAAAGCACGAGATTCCCGACAAGTTTCGATAATTTGACAGTCTGTTTTTGTATATTCTGCACCCATTCATTCGGTTTTTGTTCCATGGCAAGAACATCTGCGCTGGCAGAAATAGAAGTCAGCGGTGTTTTTAATTCATGGCTGGCATCCGTAATAAACCGCTTTTGTTTTTCCATTGCGCGAAGATACGGACGAAGCGCCTTTCCGGAAAAGAGACAGACCAGAAGAAAGACAAATCCCAGGCTGACCGCTCCCACCAGACAGGAAACAAAGAGCAGCGTTTTCATAAATTGCTGTTCGCTTGACACATTTAAACATACAATGAGAACGCCGCGCTTGAGAGGATGCTTATAGTAACGGTATTCCCCGAAAAAACCTGTGGATTTGTCTTTTGAGAAGACTTCTGTTACATAGTCGGCCGCCGTTTCCTGAGATACGGAGGAAATAAAATCTGTCTGAATTAGCAGAGGTTTTCCTTCCGTATCCAGATATGCGGAAAAATACCGCATCATATAGCGCGTTTCTTTTGACGGCGCATTCCTAACATCCATCGGAGGAAATTTCGGCTTACTCTCCGGCGGAGGATTAAATTCCGGAAATTCTGCAATCTGCCCGAGCATAGAATCCAGTCGGTTCACCGTCACGGAATAATTCCAGAAATTAATTCCGACGATTAAAAGAACCATAACGGCAGTAAACGCAGACATCGCCGCTGCAATCAAACGCCATTTCATTTTTTTCAGCATATGCCTTCCTCCAAAGCATAACCTGCGCCGCGTATCGTTTTGATCTGGATATCGGCGTTTAGCTTTTTTAATTTTTTCCGCAAAAACCCGATATTAGTCCAGACCACGTCGATTTCCGTATCCGAGTCCAGCCCCCATACCCTGTCCATCAAATGATCCGTGGAAAATACATGATGCGGATTTCGCATAAACAGCTCCATGATCTGAAATTCTTTGTTGTTCAGACGAACAGAGCCTGCCGCAGACTGCAGTATATAGGTGTTTCCGTTCAGGCTGGTATTGCCGAAAGATAACACCGACGGCGCATACGAATCGCTGCGCCGGATCAATGCACGCACGCGCGCCAAAAACTCGCTTGCGGCAAACGGCTTTGCCAGATAATCGTCGGCGCCCGCATCCAGCCCTGCCACCCGGTCGTCCAGCTCGGTACGCGCCGTTAAAAACAGCGCTGGCGTATAAATTCCCTCCGACCGGATTGTTTTTAATACCTCCAGCCCGTCGACAAGCGGCATCATAATGTCTAAGATTAACGCGTCATAACGGATCTGGCGGATATATTCCAGGGCGTCCGAACCGTTGGAAACAATATCCGCCGAATATTTGTGTTTTTCAAGGATGACTTTCAGGGCTTTTGCAATTTCATGTTCGTCTTCGGCAATTAAAATACGCATCGGGTCCCTCACATGACTGACTTCTTACAGTTATCGGCTTATCTTTACGGATTTCACTTTTGACCATGGGGAACAAAGATCTACTTTTTTCCCACCGTCTTTCACTGTCTTATAGGTACAGATTCGGACAAAATACTTCTTCCCGGCTTTTAACCTGCCGATTTTTTTGGAAACCGTTTTACTTTTTTTCACCTTGACGGTTTTTGTCGTTTTTGCGGTAAATTTTTTGCCGGTGGAATATTGGATCAGATACCCTGAGGTCTGTTTCTTCTGTTTTTTCCATTTTACGGTAACCTCCCGGCCCGTTGCCGCAATCTTTTGAATCGCAGTCGGTTTTGGCAGGATTTTGAAAGAACGCGTCAGGATTCCCTCATATAAATCGCGGAACGTAACCTGTACTTCTGCCAGTCCCACCTCTTTGTGATTCCGAAACAGCACGGTATAATACTTCGGTTCTACAAACCTGCCCCTGCTGTCCTTTACCGTAACGGCAGGATATTGATTTGTGCCGTTGTATACACAGTGTTCGGAAGAAAGTACAATAGACTTCGGCGCATAGACTTCATGTTCGTGCAAAACTTTACCGCATTGGCTGCATTCTGTTTTACTGTATCCGTTCTTCTGCAAAGATGCTTTGACCGCCTGCGTTTTGTAATCATGCGCTTTCTGCGGGACAGATTTTTGAATCTGTATTACGGCAAGGCATACGCTGCAATGGCTGCCCTTCGTCTTGCCGGGCTTTGTACAGGTTGCCTCTTCGGCGGGATCTTCGACTTCGGTATGCGGCGTTTTTGGGATTTCTTCGGTATGGCTTTCGTTGCAATTTCGGCAGGTCAGCGTTTTTTCGCCCGGATTGCTGCAGGTCGCTTCTTTTATAACCTGTTCCGTATATTCATGCGAAAGCTTTGGAATCACATTCTGTGCCTGAAGTATGGTATGACATACGCTGCAATGGCTGCCCGCCGTTTTTCCTTCTTTTTCACAGGTAGGGTCTTCGGCAGGATCTTCCGTTTCGGTATGGCTGCCCGTTTTGGGAATGGTTGTCTGCGCTTTGATCACGGTACTGCAGACCCCGCAGTGGATTCCTTCCGTTTTGCCGTCTGTTCCGCAGGTCGGCGCTTGGGCAGGGTCCGTCACTTCCGTATGTGCGGTTTTTGGAATCTCTTTCTGCGGTTTCATTACAGTATCGCAGACGCTGCATCGCTTCCCTGACGTTTTTCCCATCTGGCTGCATGTCGGTGGTTCCATGGGGATGTCAACCGGCAGATGCGCCGTTTTTGCGATGACTGCCGTATAAGATTCACCGCATCCGGCAAATGTACAGGAAACCGTTTTCTTTCCCTCTTTTATACAGGTTGGCGCCTCTGTAATGGTTTCCTCATATGTGTGCGTATGGACAGAAGGCGGATTCTCCGTATCCGACGAATCAAAGAAAATCACGCGGCATTCCGCTTTTACCGTATTTTTCAGCGCTTTTACATCTGCCACAGTATTTAAATGATCCGAAAACGGCTGCGAACAAAACAAAAATGTATAGTCTCCGGTATTCGCTTCTGCAAACGACGTAAAATAATATTTTCCCGGATGCTCATCCGACGAAATGAACTGAATAAAATTGCTCCAGTCTTCCAGATCCAGTACAGACGGATCTTCACTTTTCCAATAGTCCGTTTTGATACCGATCACATAACTGAAATCATAAAACATATTTTCTTCTATGATTTCATTGGAAATCACGGTTCCGTTTTCGTCTCTCCAGATCACTTCACAGAAAGCGTTCTCGTTTGGAATCGTTCCGTCATCTTGTTCTAAAATCGTATTGACATCCACGGCAGAAGGTGAGGAAGTAATTTCAATGCTTCCGATTTCAACCGATTCGCCGGCATTCTGATGATATACAGTCCATCCGCCGTCTATATACTCAAGCATAAAATCGGTATGTTCCATATCGATATCGGATAAGATAAAGTTCGATTCCTCCGGATGTTTCTGCTCTGCCCAGATATAGGTCCATTCGTTAAAAAAAATGCTGGCTACATTTTTATTTGCCGCTTTTAAGATCGTCTTTCCCGTCACTTCTCCGGTAATATTCAAATTTCCGTCGCTTTTTAAAACGAGAATTCCCGGTTCTGTGCCCTGATTCAAACTGTCCGAACCGTTGAAATTTCCGAGTATAAAAGAATCCGAAACATTATTAAAGTCCAGGCAGGCGCCGTTTTTCAGGGAAACATTGTAAAATACTTCGGTATCCGGAACAAACCAGGCGTTCTCGTCAAGGATAAGCGAACCGACATTTTCAGCAACGGCATGTTCTACGGTGCTTTGCCGAATCTGTAATGTCGTATTGCTGTTGCCGTACAATTTCATTTCGCTGAAAATGCCGCTTCCCGAAACAGATACTTCTGCAGAACTGTTCCTGTCTGCAAAAATCTTTTCTCTGACAAGAACGGCAGAATCCAAATGCAGCTCTGCGGTTCCCGTGTAAGGCACATTACCGTCGCTTCCTGCCTCATGACTCATATAGATATTTTGGAACATACTTCTTTTTTCCTGTTCCCGTTCGGTATTTTTCACTGTCAGAGATGCGTTGTTTCCGACGCTGGTATTCGGAAATCCGCCGGCACATACCGTCGGAAGCAATTCTTTTTCCGTACCGCCCAGATCTCCGAATTCTCCGTCGCCGCCATCTAAATACGTTCCGACGCGGTCAAGCGTGAGACTGTGTCCTGCCAAAAAAATTTCCCGGTGTACCACGCTCCCTAGCGCATTGCTGGATTCAAACTGCATCTTCATGTTCTGAAATAAGACGCCGTCTCCCTCTAATTGAAGCGGTGCGCGCGTACATAAGATACTTTCCGCAGTCTCTCCGCGGATAATCGTCTCCTGCGGAATCATGATCGGAAGCATCCTTCCGTTTGTGTCCGCCCGGTCGCCGACCGTAACCACTCCGCTAATGATTACGGGACTTTTCCTTTCTGCCAGCGCCGCCATAAACTCTTTGTTGTTCGTAACGACAACGCCCGTTTCTGATGCTCGTTCATTTTCTGCAAACACAGGTTCCCATGCCGCAATCGGAAGTAAAGATACGATCAAAAAGCAGCATAGATAAACTTTCATTTTTTGTAATAACTTCATATTTTTTTCCTTTTCCGATTTTTTTAATCTGTTTTATCAGAGCCTTTCATCTGTACGTCGATCTTCTGATAGGGAATCTCAATGCCGTTTGCATCCAACGCCAGTTTGATATTTTCCGTCAGACGCCACTTTGCTTCCCAATACGTTTCTGTCTTAACCCAGATACGCAGTCCGATCTTTACTTCGCTTGCTCCCAGTTCCGAAACGAACACCAGTGTTTCTTCCCCCGGCAGTCGGCTGGATTCCGCTTCTGCCTGGTGTCGGATGATTTCTTTTGCCAGTTTTAAATCCGCTTCATATGCGATTCCGATTTCCAGATGAATCCTTCGGATATCGGAGTACGTAATATTGGTTAGACTGCTGTTTGCCAGCATACCGTTCGGAATGACGATAGTATTGTGCTCCGCCGTCATAAGACGAGTATAAAAAACAGAGATTTCTTCCACCGTTCCCTCATTGCCATGGGTATCTTCCCGGATATAATCGCCCACCTTAAACGGTTTTAACATCAGGATTAAAACTCCTCCGGCAAAATTGGAAAGACTTCCCTGCAGCGCAAGTCCAAGGGTGAGCCCGGCAGAGCCGACGACTGCCACAACGGAAGCTGCCGTAACGCCAAAGAGCGTCAGTATGATCACTATTAAAATAAAATAGAGTATGCATTTCAGCAGGGCGTCCAAAAACTGCCGAACGCCGAGATCCGCTTCCGACCGCTCAAGCCAGCGGCGCAGAAATCTTCTGGCAAGTCTGATCAGACGGCTGCCGATCACATAGACAACGGCTGCAAGAATCACCTGTAATGCAAAACCCAAAAACCCCGGGATTAAACTTTCCAGCCATTCCCGTATCATATCCGAATCTGCATTTTTTAATGTTTCTGCAGCTTCTTCTAAATTTTCCAGAGTTCGTGTTTCAGTCGTAATATCAAGAGTATTCATAGAAATCCTCTCTTGCTTGTTCTATTCAATCGCATGGATAAACAGTCCGCTCCGCAGTTTCGGTTCAAACCATGTGGATTTCGGCGGCATCAATTTTCCTGCATCCGCCACTGCAAAAAGTTCCTGAATGGATGTCGGATACATTGCAAACGCAGCCGCGCAGTCTTCGCTTACTCTTCGCTCAAGCTCTTTTAATCCGCGGATACCGCCGACAAAATCAATCCGTTCATCCGTCTTTGGATCTAAGATCCCAAGCACAGGTTCTAAAAACAGCTTCTGCAGAAGCGAAACATCCAGTCCGTCCACCGGGTCGTCGCTTCGATCCTCATCTTTTACCGTAAGCATATACCATGTTCCGTCCAGATACATGGATATCGTTCCTTTTTCTTCCGGTTTTTTTGCATGGCTCAGCTCTGTGACATCAAAAATTTCTTTGGCTTTTTCCAGAAACTGCTCTGCTGTGCTGCCGCCGAGATCTTTTACTACCCGGTTATAGTCCATAATCATAAGCTCTTCGTCCGGGAAGAGAACGGATAGAAAATAATTGAACTCTTCCTCACCCGTATAGCCAGGGTTCTGCTCTCTGCGCATCAGACCGACTTTTACTGCGGAAGCCGCCCTGTGATGACCGTCCGCTATGTAAATCTCCCCAATCTGCGCAAATGCAAGCCGGATCTTTTCCACATCCTCAGGGTCTGAAATACAAAACACCCTGTGGCGGATATCGTCGTCTGAGATAAAATCATACAACGGCTGTGTCTGTTTGGTTTTTCGGACTACTTCCCGAATGGTATCGTCTGCCCGGTAAGCCAGAAAGATGGGCCCCGTCTGTGCGCTGCAGGCATCGACATGGCAGATTCTGTCTTTTTCCTTTTCTGCTCTCGTATTTTCATGTTTTTTAATCACTTCATCGGTATAATCGTCAATGGAAGCACAGGCTGCGATTCCCGTCTGTACTCTGCCATCCATCGTCAGCTCATAGATATAATAGCAGGGCGTTTCTTCCTGAATAAAATCCCCGCATGACTTCATCTCCCACAACAGGTCATGCGCCTTTTGATATACTTTTGGGTCGTAAGTATCTACGGAATCGTCAAACTGCGTCTCTGCACGGTCAATTTTTAAAAAAGAATCCGGATTATCTGCCACTACTTCTTTTGCTTCTCTTCTGTTATAAACGTCATAAGGTAAAGCAGCAATGTCTGCCGCTTTACCTTCTGCCGGACGGATACACAGAAATGGTTTGATCTTTGCCATTTTGTTTCCCCTCTTACATCTTATTTTACAACGCGTACTTTTAATACCCCTTCAATTTCCCGAAGCTGATCTACGACTTCTTTTGTCACCGGCGTATCAATATCCAACAATGTGTAGGCAAAATTGCCTTTAGATTTATTTGTCATATCTTCAATGTTGATGTCTGCATTTCCAAGAACGGTGGAATACTTGCCGATCATGCCCTTTTTATTTTTGTGCAGAATCGCCACGCGCCCTGCTTTGTCGCAGCCGCCCATATTGCAGTCCGGGAAATTGACGGAATGTACGATATTTCCGTTTTCCAGATAATCCCGGATTTCTCTGACTGCCATCATTGCGCAGTTATCTTCCGATTCTTCCGTAGAAGCCCCCAGATGCGGCGTTAAGATCACACCGTCTTTTCCGGCGGTCGTGGGATTTGCAAAATCCGTTACGTATTTTTTGATTTTTTTATCCGCAATCGCTTCTAACACGGCGGATTCATCTACCAGAAGATCTCTCGCAAAATTTAAGATTACGACGTTGTCTTTCATTTTCGCGATAGCGTCTGCATTGATCATACCTTTGGTTGCATCCAAAAGCGGAACATGGATCGTAATGAAATCGCATTCTCTGTAAATGTCTTCCACATTGCTGATGTGTTTTACGCTGCGTGAAAGATTCCATGCTGCGTTTACGGAAATATAAGGATCGTAGCCAAATACTTCCATACCAAGATGCGTGGCTGCGTTTGCCACCAGCACGCCGATCGCGCCAAGACCGATCACGCCAAGTTTCTTGCCCGAAATTTCGCAGCCTGCAAAGTTCTTTTTCTGTTTTTCGGACAGCTTTGCAATATCCGGATTGTCTTTATTTTCTTTTACCCATTCAATTCCGCCCGTGATATCGCGGGATGCTAAAAGCATACCAGCGATCACCAGTTCTTTTACGCCGTTTGCATTGGCGCCGGGCGTATTGAATACAACGATTCCCTGCTCCGCACATTGATCCAGCGGAATATTATTGACACCTGCGCCTGCTCTTGCAACGGCTTCCAGTCCTTCGGGAAGCTTAAGATCGTGCATTGCCGCGCTGCGGACCAAAACTGCCTGTGCTTCTTCCAGATTCTCTGTCTGCCGATAATTGTCGGAAAACAGATCCAAACCGACATTTGCAATCGGATTTAAGCATGTATACTGAAACATAATTATCTTCCTTTCTCTTCACATATCAATGGACATTTCAAAGATTTCTATGCATTCTTTTCTTCAAAGTCACGCATGAAAGCAACCAGTTTTTCTACGCCTTCTTTCGGCATGGCATTATAAATGGAAGCCCGCATTCCGCCGACGGAACGGTGTCCCTTTAAGTTCTCAAATCCCGCTGCTTTTGCCTCGGCAACGAATTTTGCATCCAGTTCCTGATCGCCGGTCACAAACGGTACATTCATCAGAGAGCGGTCTTCTTTTACGACCGTTCCTTTGAATAATTTGCTTTCATCCAGAAAATCATATAAAATCTTGGCTTTTTCTTCATTATATGCCCGGATTGCAGAAAGTCCCCCCTGTTTTTTCAGCCATTTGAAAACTTTGCCGCAGATATAGATTCCGTATGCAGGCGGCGTGTTATATAAAGAATCCGCATCTGCATGTGTTTTATATTTTAACATGGTAGGTGTCTGCGCAAGCGTATCTTCTGTAATCAGATCCTCGCGGATAATCACGATGACAACGCCTGCCGGTCCGATATTTTTCTGTACGCCGCCGTAAATGATGCCGTATTTTGTCACATCTACCGGTTCGGACAGAAAACAGGAAGATACGTCGGCTACCAAAACATGCCCTTTGGTATTCGGCAATTGTTTGAATTTTGTACCGTAAATTGTATTGTTTTCGCAGATATAGACATAATCCGCATCTTCTGGGATATCCAGATCCGAACAGTCCGGAATATAGGAAAACGTCTTATCTTCGGAAGAGGCTACCGCAACGGCATCTCCGTAAATCTGCGCTTCCTTCCATGCCTTCTTTGCCCACTGCCCGGTCACGATATAAGCAGCTTTTTTATTCTTCATCAGATTCATCGGGATCATGGCAAACTGCTGAGATGCGCCGCCCTGTAAGAATAAAACCCTGTAGTTGTCCGGTATGTTCATCAATTCGCGCAGATCTGCTTCCGCTTCTTTGATGATCGTATCGTAAACCTTGGAACGGTGGCTCATTTCCATTACGGACATGCCGCTTCCCCTATAATCCATCATCTCTTCTGCTGCTTCCCGTAATACCTCTTCCGGCAGAACAGCCGGTCCTGCGGAAAAATTGTAAATTCTGCTCATCTTCATATCCTCCTAATTTCTATCGCTATAGACTACTGTAATCTTTTTCCGAAAAACTGTCAATTATTTTTTGTCAGATCGCGGCGGATCCTGTCCGCATGGTATCTGTCGATCGAACGGTTACGACAGGTCTTCTTCGGTAAACACCTCGTCGATCGCCGCTCCCGGAGCAACCATCGGCCATACTTTGTCATCGCAGTCGATCACACAGTCAATCACGACAGGCCGATCGGATGTAAGCGCTTTTTGCATGGCTTCTGTAAATTCTTCCCTTGTCGACGCACGATAACCGTACGCTCCCATCGCCTCCGCCAGTTTAACATAATCCATGCCGTCGTCTAAAATGGTTGCAGAATATCTTTTTTCATAAAAAAGATTCTGCCACTGGCGGACCATGCCAAGCACATGATTGTTGACAATGACTTCGATCAGCGGCAGTTTCTGGCGAACCGCCGTGGCAATTTCATTCATATTCATACGGAAACATCCGTCACCGGCAATGTTGATTACGGTTTCTTTGGGATTTGCAACCTGCGCGCCGATCGCTGCGCCAAGTCCGTATCCCATCGTTCCCAGGCCACCGGAAGTGATTAGCGTATGCGGCTTTTTATATTTGTAATACTGTGCCGCCCACATCTGATGCTGCCCGACTTCGGTGACAATGCGCGCCTCACCTTTCGTCATTTCATAGATTTTTTCAATCATATACGGACCGCTCAAGCCCGTATCCGGATATTTCAGCGGATATTTTTTTGTATATTCCCGTATATGGGACAGCCATGTATCGTGTTCCATCGGATGCAGCCGACTGTTCAGTTTTTCCAGTACGTCCTTAACGTCTCCGATTACAGAAACATCCACCAGAATATTTTTGTTGATCTCCGCCGGATCGATATCGATCTGCAAAATCTTTGCCTGCTTTGCAAATTTCGATGCATTTCCGGTCACGCGGTCGGAAAAACGCACGCCGATCGCGATCAGAAGATCGCATTCACTGACGCCCAGATTGGACGCTTTTGTTCCGTGCATGCCCAGCATTCCGGTATATTTTTCATCCGTTCCGTCAAACGCGCCTTTGCCCATCAGCGAATCACATACGGGAGATTGTATCTTTTCCACAAACGCTTTTAATTCCCGGCTTGCATCGGAAATCGCAACGCCTCCTCCGACAAATACAAACGGACGCTTCGCTTCGGAAATCATCCGAACGGCGCTGTTTAGATCCGCTTCGTCGGGGTCTTTGAGTATACGCGCAGGCTTTTCCTGCCGGACCGGCGTATATTCACACTTCTGCGCCGTCACATCTTTTGGAACATCCAAAAGCACAGGCCCCGGCCTTCCTTTGGCTGCGATCTGAAATGCCCTTCGGATCGTATCTGCCAGTTTTTCAATATCTTTTACGATAAAATTATGCTTTGTGATCGGAGTTGTGATTCCGGCAATGTCTACTTCCTGAAAACTGTCTTTTCCCAGAAGCGGAACGCCCACATTACAGGTAATTGCCACAAGCGGAACCGAGTCCATATAGGCAGTTGCAATTCCCGTTACCAGATTTGTTGCCCCCGGACCGCTGGTCGCCATACAGACGCCGACTTTTCCGGTACTCCTTGCATACCCGTCTGCCGCATGGCTTGCCCCCTGTTCATGGGACGTTAAGATATGCCTGATTTCATCTCTATGCTTATATAACTCGTCATATACGTTTAAAATCTGTCCTCCCGGATAGCCGAATACGGTATCCACTCCCTGTTCTTTTAAACATTCTATGATGATTTCTGCGCCTGTCAGCTGCATGAAAACTCCCTCTTTCTATTCAAATCTGTATCTGAGGCGGTAATTTACCTCTCTTATTTTTTCTCTAAGATCGCTCCACGGTTTCCGGAGGTTACCATTGTCACGTAGCGTTCCAGATAACCGCTTACGTTTTGTTCTTTCGGCTGCCAGACAGCTCTGCGCTTAGCAAGTTCTTCATCCGTTAAAGCAACGTCCAGCGTCATTTGCGGAATATTGATCTTGATAATATCGCCTTCCTGAATTAACGCGATCGGACCGCCTACCGCAGCTTCCGGGGAAACATGGCCGATCGATGCGCCGCGGCTTGCGCCGGAAAAACGTCCGTCCGTGATCAATGCAACGGAAGAACCAAGCCCCATGCCTGCGATGGCAGATGTCGGATTTAACATTTCGCGCATGCCCGGACCTCCTTTGGGTCCTTCGTAGCGGATCACGACAACGTCTCCCGCCTGTATGCAGCCGCTTTTGATTGCCGTAATTGCATCTTCTTCGCACTCAAATACCCTTGCCGGACCTTCATGTACCAGCATTTCCGGTGCAACCGCGGAACGTTTTACTACGCTTCCGTCCGGTGCAAGATTTCCGCTCAATACGGCAAGCCCTCCTGTCTTTGTATAGGGATTGTCGAGCGGGCGGATCACCTGCGGATTCTTATTGACCGCATTTTTTATATTTTCTCCAACCGTCTGACCCGTTACCGTCATACAGTCAAGATGCAAAAGTCCTGCATCCGCAAGTTCCTTCATAACGGCATAGACGCCGCCCGCTTCGTTTAAATCTTCCATATATGTCGGGCCGGCAGGCGCCAGGTGACAGAGGTTCGGTGTTTTTTCACTGATTGGATTTGCAAATTTAATATCAAAATCAAAGCCAATTTCATGGGCGATCGCCGGAAGATGCAGCATGCTGTTTGTCGAACAGCCAAGCGCCATATCTACCGTCAATGCATTTAAAACGGCTTCTTTCGTCATGATATCCCGCGGACAGATATTTTTTCTGTACATTTCCATTACTGCCATGCCTGCATGTTTGGCAAGCCGGATCCGCTCCGAATATACCGCCGGTATCGTACCGTTTCCGCGCAGGCCCATGCCGAGCGCTTCCGTCAGGCAATTCATGGAATTTGCCGTATACATGCCGGAACAGGAACCGCAGGTCGGACATGTCTTTTCTTCATATTCCCGGACTTCTTCTTCCGTCATTGTGCCTGCCGCATAAGAACCTACCGCTTCAAACATGGAAGAAAGACTCGTCTTTTTGCCTCCCACGCGTCCGGCAAGCATCGGACCGCCGGATACGAATACGGTCGGCACATTGATTCTTGCCGCCGCCATCAGAAGCCCCGGCACGTTTTTATCGCAGTTCGGTACCATGACAAGCGCATCGAACTGATGTGCCAGCGCCATACATTCCGTAGAATCTGCGATCAGATCCCTTGTGACGAGAGAATATTTCATACCGATGTGCCCCATGGCAATTCCGTCGCAGACTGCGATCGCCGGAAATACGACGGGAACGCCTCCTGCCTCGGCTACACCGAGTTTTACGGCGTTTACGATTTTATCCAGATTCATATGCCCCGGAACAATTTCGTTGTAAGAGCTGACAATACCGACCATCGGTTTTTTCATCTCTTCTTCGGTAAATCCCAGCGCATGAAATAAACTTCTATGGGGTGCCTGCTGCATCCCTGTTTTTACCTGATCACTTTTCATTGTTTCTGTATCCTTTCTACGATTAAATCTCCCATTTCTTTCGTGCCGACCTGTGTGACAAGAGATTTCTTCTCTTCTTCCTGCGGCATAATGTCAATGGTTCGGTAATTGTCCTGTAACGCCTGTTTTACGGCTGCTTCTATGACATCGGCTTCTTTGTCCAGATCAAACGAATAGCGGAGCATCATGGCTGCGCTTAAGATGGTTGCAATCGGATTGGCAATTCCTTTTCCTGCGATATCCGGAGCAGAACCTCCGCTCGGCTCGTAAAGACCGAACTTCGTCTCATTCAGACTGGCGCTTGCCAGCATCCCGATGGAACCTGTCACCATGCTCGCCTCGTCAGACAGGATATCCCCAAACATGTTCTCCGTCAGAATCACGTCGAACTGTTTCGGATTCTTCACTAACTGCATAGCACAATTATCCACAAGCATATGTTCCAACGTCACTTCCGGATACTCTGCGGCCACTTCCTCCACGACCTTTCTCCAAAGCCTGGAAGAATCTAACACATTCGCCTTATCCACGCTGGTCACTTTCTTCCTGCGCTTCATAGCAATATCAAATCCCCGCTTCGCAATTCTGCGTATCTCATTCTCATTATATGTAAGAGAGTCGTATGCCGTCATGACCCCGTGTTCCTCCACGGTCTTCCGTTCGCCGAAATACAGGCCACCGGTCAATTCCCTCATGATCATCATGTCAAAGCCGCCCTCTGTGATCTCTTCCTTCAGCGGACATGCACCCTTCAATTCATCATAGAGCACCGCAGGTCTGAGATTCGCAAACAGATTCAATTCCTTACGGATCCTCAGAAGCCCTGCCTCCGGTCTCTTTGATGGTTCTAACTGATACCACGGCGATGTCTTCGCGTCTCCTCCGATCGATCCCATCAGCACTGCGTCGCAGCTCTTCGCCGACGCTACCGTCTCGTCCGTCAACGGAACGCCGTGTACGTCGATGGACGCCCCGCCCATCAAAAGCTGTGTATATTCACAGGTATGTCCATAGGCTTTCGCCGTCTGATCCACTACCTTCATAGCCTCTGCCACTATCTCCGGCCCAATCCCGTCTCCTTTGATCACTCCGATTCTCAGATTCATAATCCTCTTCCTTCCTGTCAAATACTCATTTTATCCTTTATCATATCCTATTTCCGCCAATGTTTCAAGACTTTAATTGACTAAATCGCGCATTCTATAACCCCATAAAACTGCCTTCCAGATATTCCTGCAGTTCCCTGTGCCTGCGTTTCGCCTGCTGGTATCCGTGTTCATAGAAGTGCATCAGAGAATCATAATCCTTCTCGGTCCGTGAGACGGTAGGGATCCGCGGACTGAACACAAATATTTTCCCTTCCCGCTGCAGCTGCTCCACCAGCCGGATCTGACGGTTATACTCATAATTCCTCCGAATCGTTGTCCGCACCAATTCCGGGTACTTCCGGTACGCCCTGCGGTACAGGTCCGCCACCGCCTGGGAAGTCGGTTTCTTCCTGTATCCCGGATTCCTGGTCAGAACTACTATGATCTTCTTATTTCCCTTCTCTGCCGCTCTCT
>OFFH01001130.1_pt1 | contig 14719 bp, 11 predicted proteins | sample 1521341 | NCBI WGS metagenome assembly OFFH01 (sample SAMEA3504108, study PRJEB24116) | mouse gut metagenome | biome: mouse gut; feature: mouse-associated habitat; material: faeces | place: Denmark | collected 2011 | reverse complement strand
TGGTGCTGATGATGTCGGTGCTGGTGTTCAACATCAACCGGCAGTATGAGGTGGAAAAGGAGCTGGCAAGGCTGAAATCGGAGCAGGCCGAGCTGCTGGAGCGGGACTACACCGCTGTCAACCGGGCCTACCAGGTCAACGCCAAGCTGTTCCATGACCTCCACAACCACATCGGCGTCCTGCGGCAGTTCCTCACCCTTGAGAAGTATGGGGAGGCTGTCCGCTACCTGGATGAATTGCAGGCCCCTGTGCGGAACCTGACCGCCACCGTCTGGACAGGGGACGAGACGGCGGACTACCTCATTAACAGCAAGGCGGCTATGGCGGAGGAGGCGGGCATCCGGTTCCAGGCCCATGTGGAGTTCCCCCGCCGCACCAACATCCGCAGCGTGGATCTGTGCGCGATTTTAGGGAACCTGCTGGACAACGCCATCGAGGCGGCCCGGCAGGTGCCGGACCCATCGGGCCGCGCGGTGGCCCTCACCATCCGCCGTATCCACCAAATGCTGGTCATCAAGGTGGAGAACAGTTTTTCCTCTGCGCCCGTCCAGGAAAATGGCGAACTGAAAACCACCAAGACCGAGGGCAGCCTCCACGGCTGGGGCTTGAAAAGCGCCCAGACCGCTGCGGAAAAGTACGACGGCATGGTGCAGGCCGGTGTCTCCGGGGAAGTTTTCCGGGCGGTGGCTACGCTGTCCTATCAAGGAATAGAGGATATTCATGAGTAAATATAACGCTTTATCGACACAGAAAACACTGCTTTGAAAGCAGGAGTCACAGAGGAAGGGATATGCAACAGAAATGCTCCGTCTGCTGGTGCCGATTGCGACGGACGCAGGAATGAAAGAGTTGCATTTGTCTGTTGAACGTGATAATGAGGCCTCTATCAAAACAATCCTGCGAAATGGCGGAAAATACGAACGGAGCTTTGAGTTTGATGGTAAACAAGCAGATATATACAAGATTGTTCTAACTTCTAAGTGAGGAATACTATGAGCAAAAGGAAAAGCGTTCTGAAAATAATTTCTATTGGAATCTCTGCAGTGCTGATGTTGCTGCTCACCGTATATATCAATCACCAGCTCCGGTTAAATGCAGAAGCAGAATTGCGTTTACCCTTGGGGCAGATGGTTGAAGTTGACGGACACAGTATGAGTATCTATGTGGAGGGGACCGGCGAAACAACGCTGGTTTTCATGTCAGGCGGGGGCACCTGCTCTCCCATATTGGATTTCAAGTCCCTCTATTCTCTTTTAAGCGATCAATACCGGATTGCAGTTGTAGAGAAATTCGGATACGGTTTCAGCGATGTTGTCGATACGGACAGAGACATTGATTCCATACTGGAGGATACCAGAACCGCTCTGGCCGCCGCAGGATTAAATGCGCCCTACGTTCTTTGCCCCCACTCCATGTCAGGACTTGAAGCCCTCTATTGGGCGCGGAAATATCCGGACGAGGTATCCGCAATTATTGGACTTGATATGGCGGTGCCGGAGTATTACGATACCATGAACATCAATATACCGCTGATGCGCATGGCAGGCTGGGCGGCTCATGTAGGTATCACCCGCTTAGTCCCTGGCATCTCGGACAGTGACGCCATCCAGTACGGCACATTGTCAGAGAATGAAAAGGAAATTTACAGAGCCGTTTTTTTCAGCCGGACTGCGACTGTGACTATGCTGAACGAAATGAAGCGGGTGAAGGAGAACGCTGAAAAAGTGGACAGTATGGGGGTTCCGCAGCTGCCAATGCTCCTGTTTCTTTCGGACGGCTCCGGCGGAACAGGCTTTGATAAAGAGACATGGAGAAAAATCCCGATCCAATACCTTTCACAAGTTGAAGGCGGGGAATATATCGAATTAGACTGCCCCCATTATGTTCACGATTATGCGTACAAAGCAATCAGTGAACAGATCATTGCGTTCCTGTTGGCACGATAAATTTGTAACAAAGCCGTTTATGGCAGCGAATTTGATTGCCGCGTTTTTGTTTGGTATTTGGCACATCGTCATGCCGCTCAGAAGCTATATGAACGGAGAAATGTCATTTGCGGCAATGGCCCTAATGAGTGTTGGTTATATTATCCTTGCCGGAATTATGGGGACTTCTTTACCGTATAACAGGGAACCTGTGGTTAGGACTTGGCGACCACCTGTTCAATAATACCATTGCCACCAATATGCTGCATGTCGTTTCTCCAACGGGCCCGGATGAATTGCAGATTGTCCGGATCATGGCTGCGCAGCTTATTTCTTTTGCTTTTGTGCTGGCAATCTATATTGGGAAAAACAGGAAGGACAGTGTCCACATAGAGGAGATTCAAGGAAAATGATCATTCTGATAACGGGAGCATCACACACCGGAAAGACGGCCCTTGCGCAGAAATTGCTCGAAGAATATAAATATCCCTACTTATCAATCGACCATTTGAAAATGGGGCTGATTCGGAGCGGAAATACAGAGCTTACGCCACTGAGCGCGGATGCTGATCTGACGGCATATTTATGGCCCATCGTTCGTGAAATAATCAAAACTACCGTAGAGAACAGGCAAAACCTGATCGTCGAGGGGTGCTACATTCCTTTTGATTGGAAAAAGGATTTTGGGGAAGAGCACCTCAACTATATCAAGTATGTTTGCCTGGTTATGAGTGAAGGCTATATAAGAAATCACTTTGCTGACATAAAGGAATACGCAAGCGTGATTGAAAATCGTTTGGATGATCGAGGTTGCACAATGGAGGGCGTGCTTGCCGACAATGCACGGATGTTGGAACTCGTCCTCAAATATGCGGTGAACTATGTACTGATCGACGATGAATACGATATTCCCCTGGAATTTTAGCTTACCGGGCGCTTACCCTCTGCGGGTAAGCGCCCCTTTTCGCGGTCAAAAACCAACCGTTTACGGACACTCCCGCACAGCGCCCGGTTTTCTGCTATGATGCAGATACATCAAAGGAAGCACTGCTTCAAGGAGGAAACGGTTATGCGTCATGTTTATATTCGTGGTATCCTGGCTCTGATCTGGCTGGCGGCGGCGGCCGTCAGCGGGGTGTCCGGCAATCTGGAGTGGGCCGGGCTCTATGTCCTGATGGGGGCGGCCTTCGGGTATTCCGCCTGGGCCTCCTGGAAAAAGGCAAAGAACGGCAAGAGGGGGAGCTGACCATGGGCGAAAACATCCTGGAGCTGCAAAACCTCAGCGCCTGGTACAGCGAGGGGAAAAACGTGCTGTCCGGCTTCTCCCTCCAGCTGCGGCCCCATGAGGTGGTGGGGCTGATCGGCCTGAACGGGGCCGGGAAGACCACCTTTCTGAAAACCCTGTCCGGTCTCCATGAGGGCTTCCGCTGTGACGGCATCCGCCTGAACGGCCAGACGGCCAGCTTCCGGGACAAGGGCTTCAAGCTGCGGCGGTACACCGTCTTTGCCGAGGACAACTCCTTCCAGTATTTCACCTTCCGGGAGTACCTGTCCTATGTGGCGGCGGCATACAAAACGAAATTGCCCGACGTGGCGGAACTGGTGCGGGGCTTTCACTTTGAGGACTACACCGACGCCCTGCTGAAAGACCTGTCCACCGGCAACAAGAAAAAAGCGTTTCTGATTACCGCCTTCGCCCTGAAACGGCCGCTCCTCCTGTTGGACGAACCGGTGAACGGGCTGGACTTTCAGAGCACGGAGTACCTGTACCAGCTGATCGCCGGGTACAAAGAGTACGGGACGGTCCTGTTCTCCTCCCACATCCTGGAGAGCATCACCCAGACCTCCGACCGAGTATTGGTGCTGGAGGACGGGCAGATTCGGCGGAGCTTTGCGGGCAATGAAATCAACGCCGCCAACATTCGGGAGGCCCTGCATGATGAAAATGAGCTTTGAAGTAACGGCCAAAAAGCTGTTTGGCGTGAACTATGAGCAGCTGATTCGGACCCTCTTCCTGGAGCTGGTGGTCTTTTGGGGACTGCACATCTCTGGATTCCAGGTGGAGATTGCCCCCTCCATCCTGTACCTGATGGCCGGCGCCTTCTCCGCCGGGGTCATGTGGCAGGCCCTCTCCTCTGACGGCAACCGGGCCAATATGGAAAATATGCTTATGCTCCCCTTTGAGGGCCGAACCCTGGTGTTTTCCTATGCGGCCGCCCTGGGGGCCTATACGGTGCTCACCAAAACCGCCGGACTGCTGGCGGTGGTTTGGGCAGTCGGCCACTGGAGCTGGGCGGAGATTTTGGGGAGTATCCTCTGCGCCCTGACCGCCATTGTGATCGTATCGTGTCTCTATCCCCTGCGCCTGGGTCGTACAGATGCCTACGCCTTTTATGTCCGGCCAGCCAGCCGCAGGCGGACGGTCAAATCCCACCGCCGTTACTCCGTGTGGCGCTATCTGTTCCGCTACCTGATGGCCCACAAAAATTATCTGGTCAACACGGCGGCCATGTGGGGCGTGGCCTGTGTCCTGCCGATGTTGCTGGGACAGATGGAGGCCCGGTTCGTCCTGCCCATCGGCTTTGCCATCCTCTCCCTGAATACCCCCATCTGCATCTTGCTATCCTGCGACCCAGCACTGGAGCGGGCAGTGCGGTTCCTGCCGGGGCAGGGGAAGGCGTTCTGCGTCCCCTACTGCCTGTTCATTCTCGGGTGCAATCTGGCGGCGGACCTCATTTTTCTGTGCAGCTGGCAGATCCAACTCGGCGGGATCAGCCCGCTCCATACTTTGACGGCGGCGGCTTTCGCGCTGCTGAGTGCGATTGGCTCCGTCCTGCTGGAGTGGTACTGTCCTATCCGGGGATGGAAGATTGAGAGCGACCTCTGGCACCACCCGCGAAAATATGTTGTGCCCGCTGTCATGCTCCTGCTGGCCGGGCTGGTGAGTATGATCTGAAAAGATTTTCTGCCTGGGCGGACGGTATCGCTCAGGCAGAATTTTTTCAAAAAGACAGACTGCTGTAACATTTCTCGGACATTTATCTGTTATACTGCCTTTATCGCCAAAAGGAGGATAGGCTATGAAACGGATATTGATTGTCGAGGACGACGCACTTTTGAATAAGACCCTGGCCTACAATCTGACATCGGACGGCTGGGATGTCACACCGGCCCTGGACGCCAAGACCGCCGCCGCCCTGCTGGGCAGGATGGAATATGACTTGGTGCTGCTGGACATCAATCTGCCGGACGGGAACGGCTATGACCTGTGCAGACTTGTCAAGCCGGAACACCCGGATACAGTGGTAATCTTCCTCACCGCCAACGACCAGGAGCGCGACCAGCTCCGGGGCTATGAGGCTGGGGCGGTGGACTATATCACCAAGCCCTTTTCCATCGGGGCCTTGCAGCGGAAGATCCGCGCCATGTTCGCCATGCTGGAGCACCACAAACCGGCAAAGGATCTCTACGACGACGGCAGGCTGTTCCTGGACTTCTCGGAGCAGTCCGCCACCCTGAACGGGAAGCCTCTGACTCTCTCCTCCATGGAGTACAAGATGCTGTACCTGTTCTGCAAAAATCCGCGCCAGGTCCTGACCCGGCAGAGGCTCCTGGAGCGGCTGTGGGATGTGGACGAGAAATTTGTGGACGAGCACACCCTGACCACCTCCATCAGCCGCATCCGGGGCAAGATCGAGGCGGAGGGCGACACCTATATCAAGACCATCTACGGCATCGGCTACCAGTGGACGGGAGGCGAGCGGAAATGAGGCGCATTTCGGTCAAGACGATGTTCCTGCTGGTGGAAACCGGCGCGGCGGTCTCCATGCTGGCCCTCTCCTTCCTCCTCTCCAACCTGACGGGTCAGGGATGGGTGCTGCCGGCCGGTGCGCTGCTGACGGCCTGCGCTTTATTCTGGCTGTTCCTGCTGACGCAGCTTTTCGCCAAGAGGCTGTCCCAATTTACCAGCGGCCTGTGCCAGACCATGGACAGCATGATTACTGGCAGCCAGGAACCGGCCAGAGCCGAGGACCGTGAGACCATCTTCGCCCGCATCAGCTACCGCCTCTCCCGCCTGTACAGTATTCTGCAAGAGAACCGGCGCAAGGTGGACGAGGAGCGGCGGGAGCTGCAAGAGCTGGTGTCGGACATCTCCCATCAGGTGAAAACGCCGGTGGCAAATCTGAAAATGGTGACGGACACCCTGCTGGCAAAGCCCGTTACCGAGCAGGAGCGTCGGGACTTTTTGCAGGGCATCCGCAGTCAGACGGACAAGCTGGAATTTCTGGTGCAGTCCATGGGGAAAGCCTCCCGTCTGGAGACCGGGGCGGTCACCCCGGAAAAGAAAGACGTACCGCTGCTGGACACTTTGGCCCAGGCCATGAGCGGCATCGTCTACGGGGCGGAGCAAAAGGGCATCTCTGTGGAGGTACAGTGCCCTGACGACCTGCGGGTGTCCCACGACAGCAAGTGGACGGCGGAGGCCCTGTTCAACCTGCTGGACAACGCGGTAAAGTACACCCCGGCGGGCGGTAAGATCAGCGTATCGGTGGAACAGTGGGAGATGTATGTCAAGCTGGATGTGGCCGACACTGGCAGAGGCATCCCGGAGAGCCGTCAGGCCGCCATCTTCCGGCGTTTTTACCGGGAGGAGGAGGTCCACGACCAGCCGGGGGTGGGCATTGGCCTATATCTGGCCCGGGAGATCGTCACCCGGCAGGGCGGCTATATCAAAGTGGACTCAGAGGTTGGCCGGGGGTCTACCTTTTCCGTGTTCCTGCCCCGTCGATAGACTGTTCACAAAAAATTCACAATCTGGCCCGCAATTCGGACATTTCTGTGACATTTGGATTTTACAATCGCGCTGCAACAGGCGGACAGCCGTGAAAGGAGCAGATGAAAATGAACGTATTACAGACCATCGACCTGAAAAAGCAGTATGGCGCCGAGCCGAACATCACCCGCGCCCTGGATGGGGTCAACCTCTCTGTGGAGCAGGGGGAGTTCGTGGCCGTGGTGGGGACCTCCGGCAGCGGCAAGTCCACCCTTCTCAATATGATGGGCGGTCTCGACACCCCCACCTCCGGCAGCGTCATCGTCCGGGGGGACGAGCTGGCAAAGAAGAACGACGAGGAACTGACCATCTTCCGCCGCCGGAACATCGGCTTCATCTTCCAGAACTACAACCTGGTCCCTATCCTGAACGTCTACGAGAACATCGTCTTGCCCGTAGAGCTGGACGGGGACACGGTGGACCAGAAGTTCATGGACGAAATCGTCCACATGCTGGCCCTGGAGGATAAGCTGCAAAATATGCCCAACAACCTCTCCGGCGGACAGCAGCAGCGGGTGGCGATTGCCCGGGCCCTGATTACCAAACCGGCCATCGTCCTGGCGGATGAGCCTACCGGCAACCTGGACAGCAAGACCAGCGCCGATGTGCTGGGCCTGCTCAAGCGCACCAGCACGCAGTTCAACCAGACCATCGTGATGATCACCCACAACAACGAGATCGCACAGCTGGCCGACCGCATCGTGCGGATCGAGGATGGCAAAATCGTAGGTTGAGGGGGTAGCAGTGATGACTTGGCCTTTTGAAAACGACACCAGCGCGGTCATCCGCAAACTGTCAAACGCCCGTCTCAAACAGCATCATTTCAGAAACCGTCTGATTGGGGTTATTATCTTTATGGCCGCCGCTATGATGGCTTTTGTTTCTTCTTACGCCTACAATATTACAAGTGAATACGCGGCGTCTACCGCGTATCAGGGAATTTTTCAAAATCTCTCCCAGGAGAACATCTCCCTGCTGACAGCCGATCCCCGTATCGAGAGTGTAGGCGTTTACCAATCCGTCGGCATGACGGAGCGGGAGAACGGAATCACAATGGGCATCGTATGTTCCGACGAAGCAACTATGCGGCTTTCCAATATCAAACTGATTAAAGGGTGTATGCCGCAGGCCGCGAATGAACTGCTTGTAGAAAAGGGATATATAGACGCTCTGAATTTGAAAGCGGATGTTGGAGATACCATATCTGTTCATTACCGCAACCAGGCAAGCCGCCAATTAGAAACCGTAGATTTTCAAATCACTGGCTTTATTCAGACAACCGCTGAAAATGATAGAAACAGGGTTGCTTATAACGCCATCGTTTCACAGAGCTTTGTTCAGGAAAACTCTGCTCTTACCGCCGGGCCTGTGGCAGCTATGATTTCTGTTCGTAATACCGCGAAATATACGAACCAGGAACTGAAAGAACTGGTGCGGACGATTGGCCTGGATTGCGGAATCTCCACAGACAATATTCAGATCAACAATTTATACATTGACAGCAATAATATGTCAAAAGAGACGGTACTGACGGTTCTGCTCGTTGGGCTGGTCTTGATTGGCGTATGTTCCCTGGTCATCTACAACATATTTTTTATTTCAGTCATGAACAATGTTACCTCCTTTGGGCAGCTGCGTACACTTGGCACCACGAAAAAGCAAATCAAGCGAATCATTTCAAAGGAGGGAAACTATCTTGCCTTCCGTTTTATTCCGCTTGGGTGCATTGTGGGCGGGATGCTGTCCTTCCTGATAGACAGAGACGCTTTTCAGCTGTTTCCTGACATTGTGATCGTGCTTTTGTCCGGTGCCGTCGTATTTATTTGTGTCAAGCTGTCCATTTTGAAGCCGGCCAAAATCGCAATGTCGGTTTCACCCATGGAAGCATCCCGTTACAGCAGCTATGCCGAGGTAAAAAAGAGCGGGAAGTGCCTGAAAAAGAGCGGGAAACGCCTGAAAAAAGACAGGAAACCCCTCACTCCTCTTTCACTTGCGGCGATGAATTTACTGCGGGACAGGAAGAAAAGCATATTGACCTTTACCTCACTAATTTTGAGCGGGATGATGCTTGTGGGAATTTCCTCCCTGCTGTCCTCTCTTGATCCTGAGCAACGGGCAAAGCAGAGCTTTCCCTACGAGGGCTCCTATGTGGTGGAGCTGAACCGGGCGCTGGTTACGCCCACGTTTTCCCTTACGCGGCTACAGGAAAACAATCTTCTGACAGATGAATTGAAACATGAGATTTTGTCGATAGACGGCGTGAGTGGGATTGTCTGCCAGCAGGAAATCTGCGTCACCATTGACGGAATGGAAACAGCGATTCGGAGCATGAACGCAGAGGATTATGCGGCGCTGGAGCATCGGGTCATGGCCGGGGAACTGCCCCATTGTGACCATACCGGGGAAAACTCTCTTGTAATCAATATGGGCAGCCCAGAATTGGATTATCTGCAAAAGAGCTATGAGGCCGGCGATACCATTACTTTTTCTCAGGCAGGGAACAATTTGCAGGGCAATTTGACCTATGTTGTATCCGCCGTCGTCTTTGATAAGAACAGCGCTTCCAGTTTTATCTTACCCGCAGCGGAAATGGAGCGGGCGGTTCCCTATAACGCGAACAGCGCGTTCATAATTCAGACGGGGGACAGCGGTTATATTGGAATTGAGGACAAATTGCAGTCGCTGACCGGGGCGAGTGACAGCTTGCGCCTGAAAACGCTGAAAGATACGACAATGCAGTACAAAAGTGTTTTCAGCACAATTTCTGCTGCGGCATATGCTCTGTTAGCCGTCATTATCACGTTCAGCATCATCAATCTGGTCAATACCAGCATGACCAATATCATTTCCAGAAGGAAGGAGATGGGGCTCTTTCGGGCCATTGGACTGGACAGTAAACAGCTTTCCGGTATGATAGGCTTTGAAAATGGTTTCCAGACCTTTGGCAGCTTTGCAGCTTCTGTTGTTGGCGGTCTGGCCGTTGGAAAAGCAATCTGCTCCGCGGTAGGAAATGTACCTGGATTCAGCTTTGTAGGTTACACGTTCCCCATTATATCTGTATGCTTTTATTTCCTGCTGGCACTTGCGCTGCAATGTATCCTTACAAAATGGGCAAGCCTGTATTGCAGGCAAAACAGCGTAGTCGAACAGCTTCGCGTGACAGAATAGAGGTGGCAAATCATGACCTGGCCCTTTGAGAACGACACCAGTGCGGTGATCCATAAAATAGCATCTGCCAAATTGAAGTACGGCAAGCTTCAAAAAAGAATTTCAATCTTTGCAATCGCATTAGCTGCCATGCTCATGTCCGCGGTGCTGCTGTTGATTTCAGGTATCGCAGCAGTAAACAGAAGCGGTGGGAACAGCGTGACAGGCTCTTACCATGCGCTTATTTCCGGCGTTAGTCAGGAAGAGTTTGAGCGCCTTCAGGCAGAACAAGAGTCTGTGCTGACCGGTCTGACTGTTTCACTGGGGGGTATCAAAGCTGGAAATGGGAGACTGAATCTCTCATACTCCAATACCGATGCCCTCACGCTGAACGGCCTGACGGTATCTGATGGACGGATGCCGGAGACGGAACACGAAATACTCATTGAAAAAGACTATTTGGATTATCTGAAGTTGGATGCAGGAATTGGTGACAGCATTTCGATTGCTATGCCCGGCACACAGGATGAAACGGTATTTTCGATTTGCGGGTACTTGGAGACAGCAGCTTCTGGAACCGGCAGGTCTTTGTACGCGGGGATCGTCTCTGAGCAGTATTTTTTAGCGCAAGGCGGCTGGAACACATTTTCTCCATCCGCCATGATCCGGGTAAACACCAGAACGGCCGCTTCTAAAGCGGAAATCGAAAAGCTGGCAGCGGAAATGCTTGACCACGCGGGAATCCGAAAAATCCCATCCTTCAACGAGGCGTACATCAACCTGTCAAAACCATCTCTTTTCCTGATTGGGACGGCGGCGACTGGATTGGCGGTGATCATCGTGGCCTGTATCCTGGTGATCTATTGCATCTTCTACATTGCCATCGTCAACTCCATCAAGGAGTATGGGCAATTACGGACGATTGGCATGACAGGCCGGCAAATCAAACGGATGGTGTTTCGTGAGGGCTTTACGCTGTCAGCAACATCTATCCCCATCGGTCTGGCAGCAGGAACCATATTCTCCTGTCTGCTGATCCCGCAAGGGTTCCGGCCCGCCAGCCTGCTGTGGGTATGGCCTATGGTGATCGTCCTGATTTATCTGACGGTGAGGCTCTCCCTCCGAAAACCCGCCAGACTCGCCGCGTCCGTATCCCCCATAGACGCCTCCCGCTATATGGGACAGCAGAGCGGAAAAAAGCGGCAGGCAAGGCTGTCGGAGAAGATCTCACCGGTTATGCTGGCAAAAAAGCATATTTCCACCAACCGGAAAAAGAATGTGCTGACCGTCCTGTCACTGGTTCTTACCGGCGTCCTGCTTATGGGGCTGTCATCGGTGCTTTCCTCCATCAACGCAAGGGATATGTCCCTGTCAGGCTTCCCCAGGGGCCAGTTTATCATTAGCATCAGTGACGAACGGCTGCGGAATGACCCGCTGGAGCAGGTGCAGGCTTCCGCACCTTTTACAGACAGTTTGAAAGATTCTCTGCGCATGGTTTCGGGTCTGGAAGCGATGACAGAATATCACTATCTCCCGGCAGCTTTTGCGCCAGAGGCGGCGGAATCCGAAATCTCGATTGTTGGCTTCAACCGTGACGATATAGATTTGATACGCGCTTGCCGGAACAGCCCGGCCGATCTGGAATATAACGCCCTGGTGGAACAAGACCTGTTGATTGTCGGCCGTCCCGATTCTCTGGAACGAGACTATGGGATTCGGGCAGAGGCCGGGCAAACACTCGCACTAACGATTTTTGATGGAAGTGACAGCTATCAAAGAAGTTTTACAGTTGGCGCCGTGCTGGATCAGAGAAAAATTGGCGGCAACAGCGATAAAATTGATATGCTGATGCTTCCGGTGGATGTTATGAATGATCTTGTGTCCTGCGACACCATGTACCAGCTCGCGCTTCGTGTCTCCGATGATAGGGAGGCACAGGCCGAGGCTGAGATCGACCAGATTTTGAAGGAAGCCGCTGGCCTCAGCGTGACATCGCTATCCGCCGCCATTGCTCAGAACGAAAACTTTATACAGGGGATGAAGTTGGTTCTGACCGTCGTTGTCGCTTTCATCGGCTGCTTTGCCATGATGAATCTGGTCAATACGATCCTCACCAGCGTGATTACCCGCCGGAAAGAGTTTGCCCTGATGCGCTGCGTAGGAATGTCCCAAAAGCAGCTGTCTTCTATGGTTCGCTGTGAAAGCCTGATGACTTCAGGGATAGGGCTGTTTTTCTCCGTGCTGATTGGCGGCGGCGTTGGCGCTGCCCTGTGTTCTCATTTGAAAAGTGGGCTGATGGTTTACCTGCACTATCGTTTCCCCTCTGAGATTGCCTTGGCTTACAGTACACTTGTTATTTTATCCGCGCTTACTGTGACATGGGCTGCACTGAAACATCAAAACAAACTGTCTCTGATAGAGCAGCTGCGCGTTTAATTTGGAGGTAGCGTATGACCTGGCCTTTTGAGAACGACACCGGCGCCATTGTGAGGAAGCTGGCAAAGCGGAGCCTTGCCAGTGAGAAGCGCCGGAACCTGATGGTGGTGACCGCCGTGGCCCTGGCGGCGTTCCTGATCTCTTTTGCGGCAATTCTGTCCGTTTCCGTGGCGCAGGTCCAGCGCAATCAGGTGGCCGACACCTACGAGGCGGTGTTCACCGGCGTGGAGGCGTCCGATGTGGCGGCGCTGAAGGACCTGCCGGAGCTTGCCCGAGTGGGCGAATACTATCTGTTGGGACAGGAGCACTCGGAGCGGGGCTACAACGCCTCCTATGTGTACTGCGACAGCGATATGATCCATATTGCCCGCAGCCAGATGGAGTTGGTAAAGGGAGAACTTCCGGTGCAGGCGAACGAGATCGCTGTCAGCGAATATTTTCTGTCCGCCTACGGTTCCAATGCCAAAATCGGTGAGACGGTTCGATTGGACACCGAGAGCTTTCATGGCGACTATACCGTGACCGGCATCCTGTCCAACGTGGGAGAAAAGGAGGGAAACACCTGCGCCATTGCTGTTTCCAAGGCGGCCTTGACCCGGTGGGCCGGATTTGATCCTGCCGGGTATCGCGCCTATGTGCATTTTCAGAACGCTGAACAGCTGAGCCAGGAGGTCATGACCGCTTACTGCCGGGAGATCGCCGCCCGGTATGGCCTTCCCCATGTGGGCATGAACAGCAGCTACTTCGCCTATGCTTCCAAGTCCATTGACTTCGCCGCCACCGGCGGCATCGCGGCCCTGGTGCTGATTGGCGGCTATGTGGTCATCCAGAGCATATTCCGTATCTCCGTCCAGGATAAGATCCAGAGCTATGGGCAGCTGCGCACCATCGGGGCGACGTCCAAACAGATCCGGCGCATTGTCAAAAAGGAGAGCCGCCGGCTGGGCGGCGTCGGGATTTCCCTGGGCGCGCTGCTGGGCGTTCTCAGCGGCCTGCTTCTGTTCCCCAAGGGGTTCCATGGGGCCTACTATGGGTTGTCTGTGCTTCTGACCGTCCTGGCCTGCTGGTTCATGGTGTCTGTCTCCGTCCGCAGGCCGGTGAAGATCGCCGCCGGTATCTCGCCGTTGGAGGCGGTACGCTTTTCCGCCGGACAGGAACGGGTCCGCAGCCGGAAGAAACGCATCAGGCTCAACCCTGTGTCCATGGGTCTTGCGAACTTCCGGCGGGACCGGAAAAAGGCGGTGAGCATCGCGGCCTCGCTCAGCCTGGGCGGTATCCTGCTTTTGATCGTGTCCTCCGTGGTTCTGACCCGCTCGCCGGAGCAGGCCGCAAGGCTGTTCTTCCCGGATGGGGATTATAAAATCTACCTGTCCTCGGAGCAGCCGGAGGAGGAGATCATGGCCGCGGGCAATCCGCTGAATGACGGGCTGCGCCGGGAAATCCTCTCCGTGGACGGCGTGACGGATGTGCTGGTCACACGCCAGGCTCTGCACGCAAAATTCGGGACCTCTGCAAGCGCCGAGGCCGGTATGTGCGATGCTCTGACGGACAAAAACCATCCGGATGTGGAGGCCGCGCTGGTATCCGGCGCGATGCCGACGGACGCCCACAGCATTCTCCTGAGTACAAGCTATCAGAAATACCATGGGGAGATGGTTGCTGGGGCTGACATGGAGCTGTCCCTGGGCCGGGAGACCGTGACCGTCACCATATCCGGCCTGTTTGACCCGTTGAGGGTGGCGAACGGACACGGCGCGCTTGCCATGGATTCGGTGGCGTTGTTCGCGCCGGAGGAGCTGTTCCAGGAGCTCCATCCTGAGATTGAAAACTTTGACTACTCCTGGAGCGTTGTCAGCGACCCGAAAAAAGCGGAGCGTGTAGAAGCTGGCCTGCAAGAAATTCTGTCCGGTCACAGCAATCTCGGGCTGGATACCATTGGGGTCCACATTGAGTATGAGAAAATGCAGAGCGGCCTGATTTTCGGCGGACTGCGGGCGCTCTCCTGGCTGATCTTCCTCTTTGGCGTCGTCAATCTGATCAACACGACCCTCTCCAACCAGATGTCCCGGAAGCGGGAACACAGCATCCTGCGCTCCGTCGGCCTGACCGGGAAGCAGCTGTGCTGGATGAATATTTGCGAAGGGCTCTGCTATGCGGCCTTTGCCGCTCTGGCTGTTCTGCTGATCGGACTTCCGATTGCGGTGGTGGTGTGCCGGGAGGTCAGCCGACGATCCTTTGCCGGTGAGATCGTGCCCTATCAATTTCCGATACTGGAAATGGGCCTGTTTCTTCTGGTGCTGTTCGGCCTGGAATTTCTCCTGTCCGCCTGGACGGTCAGCAGACAGAGAAAGCAGTCCTTGGTCGAGCAGATGCGGGC
>OFFH01001128.1_pt1 | contig 14738 bp, 10 predicted proteins | sample 1521341 | NCBI WGS metagenome assembly OFFH01 (sample SAMEA3504108, study PRJEB24116) | mouse gut metagenome | biome: mouse gut; feature: mouse-associated habitat; material: faeces | place: Denmark | collected 2011 | reverse complement strand
CTTTAACTGGTGAATTTATAAAGTTATTTGATTCTATTGGTGATGCTGCTAGAGAATTACAAATAGACCGTAGGAATATTTCAACTTGTATAACAGCCAATAAAAAAGATAATAAGCTACATAAATGTCATGGATATATTTTTGAGTATTACAATGAAGGAGGTGTGTATAATGCTTGATAAAATAATTTACATATATTCTGTGGATACAGGAAACTTTTATCAAATCGTGAAGCACATCTTCATTGGTTGAATCATAAACTTAGGACTGAACGGAATGAACTTATGAAAAAAACTGAAGATGTTGCTTCTAAACTAAAGCAATATGGAATTACTGATGAGGATTTATCTTCTATCTTGTCAGAGGAATATGATTATTCTGATTTGGGGGATGATGAAATAAAAATTCGTAATTCATCTGAATTATATTGTAATTATAAAAAATGGATTTCGGATAAGAATAAAAAAATAAAGAATAGTAAAGACAACCTATTACATATTTTAAAAAATAAAATTAAAATAGTCTATATATTTATATCGAAAAATTACTGAAAATAAATTTCTTTAGTTGTACCATAGTAAATGTTTATAAATTATGTAGAGGAGTATAGCTATTGTATACGCCCCCTATTTCTATACTTTTTAATAACTGAGGAGGTCTATTTTTAGTTTTGTTATCACGCAATAATAATAAATTATTAATACATAAGTTAGAACCAAAGAAACAACGCTTTGCGATCAGAAAGATCAGTGTTGGAATCGCTTCTGTCTTGATCGGTTTTACTTTTGCTGGTTTTAGTGGAGTATCAGCTGATGAAGCGACAACAACAACTAAAGATCACTTAAAGACCGAGACGACGACAGAAAGTTCAAGTGTACCAACTAAAGAAGTTGAGTTAACTTCAGGTACTGAAACTCAAGCTAAAGAAGCTAAGACCACACCAGTAGCTGACGCTAAGGCTCAAGTTACTAAAGATGTCAAAGAACAAGCTCCAACGCAAACGGTAACTGCTAAAGAAACTAGTGAAGCACCAACTAGCCCTGAAAATCAAACGGTTACACCAGCTACTGAAGATGAAGCCAGTGAAACTCAGTCATTTAACGTTGAAAAACAAGCTGAGCCCCAAGCAAACGTTGATCTAACGGATAGTAAAGTTGCTTATGCAGCAACACCAACTAAAGCCAAAGACCAACAAGAAGGAGGTTTTAGTGTTACTGATCCTGATTATTCTAAATATTCTTATGCAGGAACAAACCTTCAAACGTTGATCGACGATTTTAAGATCGACTACCAAAATAGTGAATATGTTTTCCAATGGATCGCATCGACCAATGGAGAACATGGGATCGTCTTTACCGTTGATCGTGGTAAAGATGCTGACGGCAATGTTGTTTTAACTGATAATGGTAGCTTTAATGCGTATGAATATTATACGGCCTACCGTGGCTGGTCGCTTTGGGGAAATTACACGACAGAAGTTAAGCGAAAGAAGTATGTTATCCGTTATGGAGATAATAAACTTGATATAGGACATATTATTAACGATGGATCTAGAAATACGATCACGGTCGATCATTTTTATACTAAAAATGAAACTCCTTATACGCCAGTATTTGTTGGCGGCCATAGTGGGATCGAGAAAATTAGCGGCAATGGTTATGGAGTACTAAGTATTTATACCCCACAAGTTGTTGAACAAAAAGCCAAGATCAACAATGGTGAAGTCTATAAGACACAAACTGGTTTAACAGGGCAACACTATACGACGGGGATCCCAAAGAATGCCAAGGTAGAAAAAGGTAAATTCTTATATGCAAAAAATAGTCAAGGAACGATGTCTGAATTCCATAAGGACGTTGTTTTAGTCAATAATTACCATGATGGTGTGACTGTTGTATATAAAGAATTAGATGATCAGGGTACTATGGAAGTTAATGTTTATGACAATTCTAAATATCCTGCTGATAAATATACTATGAAAGTGGGGGAGACAAGAAAGTATGGGAACGTTACTATTGCTAATCCTTACGTCCAACAAACTACTGATATCACATATGAATATCGTAAGTTAGGTAGTGTTGAGCTTTATGATGAAAATGGCAATTATCTAGACCAAAAACAATATGTCAATGATGCAAATGATGCGGCTAAGGCAAGTTTGCCAAAGGTTCCTAAAGAATTTACTCGAGGTAATATTGAATACACTTTGGTAAAAGCAAAAGATCTTCCTAGCGATCTAAGTAGATCGATCAAATATATCTATCGTGGTATTGAAACAAAAGTAACTCAAGATACTTACACTTTAACGACGGAATTTGTTAATGAAAATGGCAAAGAACTTAAAGCCGCTGAACCACAAACGATCACTTGGACAACGACGACTAAGCGCGATATCCATACAAACAAAATTACCAAGCAGACTTCTCCAAGTAAAGAGAGCTATGCTGCAGTAAATAGCCCGGTGATCTTAGGCTATTATGCAACAACGACGAAGTTAAGTGGCCAAAAAGCTGAACCAAAAAATGCTACACAAAAAATCATTTACCACAAATTGGGCAAGATCATTGCTAAAGACAGCCAAGGCAACATTTTAACGACTGTTGACTATGAAAATGCTGCTAATGATGCAACTAAGATCAAAGAGATCGTTGCTCCAACGATCAAAGGCCATCACGTAAAAGGTGAAGTCATTCAACCAAGTGATCTAGGTCAGGATACAGTGCTCAATTACGGTCAAGATACTCAAGTTGCACAGATCAAGTATTGGGATGAGACCGCTCAAAAGTACATTACTGATGCTCAAGGCGACGATTTAGAAACAATCGAAACTGGAGCTCACAATACTGAGATCTCTCATAAAAAGGTAACTGAACAGATCCACGCTTTGAAAGCTAAGGGCTATGAATATGATGTTACAGATCAGGGATTTTTGAGAGTCTATTTTGATGATGATGATTCAAAAATACAGACATTTACAGTCAAATTAGTGCATGGTATGCAAGCGGGAATCGAATCTAAGCAGATCACACGTGAGATCCATATCCACCATCCTAAACAAGAAGAAGTTGTACCACAAACGGCTATTTTGACGCGAAATGTTACACGTGACAAAGTAACTGATGAGGTCAGTCCAACGAGTGCTTGGAATTTTGCTAACTTTGAGGAAGTAGACTTACCAGCGCACAAGGGATATAAGATCGACGAAACACCAGCTGAGATCCAAAATGGTAAAGTCGTTGCTAAAACAGTCACACCTGATGAAGAAGATGGCAAAAAAATCGCTGTTAAGTATATACCACTAGAACAACATGCTTTAGTCAAATATGTGGACGACAGCAATGGAACGCTTTTAGATAAAGAAGATATCCAAGGTGTGACTGATGCAGCGATCGAGCATACAAATGATGCGAAGATCGCAACATATCGGGCTAAAGGCTATGAACTAGTCTTTGATGAGTTGGCAAATGAAAGTGATCTGCATTTCAATGCCAAAGATGAACCGCAAGTCTTTGTAGTTCATTTGAAACATAAACTAGAAAAAGTTACGAATGTAGCTGAGCTAGAGAAAACAGTAACTCGGACGATCACAGTTCACATGCCAGATGGGACAAACCAAGATAAAACACAAAAAGTGACCTTTACTCGCACTGGTAATAAAGATCTGATGACAGGTCATATTACTTGGAGCGCTTGGAGTCCAGCACAAGAATTTGAAGCTTACACTGTCCCAGTAGTGCCAGGCTATACGCCAAGGCAGACAACCGTAAAGAGCACCCCAGTGACAGCTGATGACAAAGATACATCGATCACGATCGATTACACAGCGAATGCACAAAAAGTGTTGATCAAATATATCGATGTAGATGATAATGACAAAGCGATCAAGAGTCAGCCTTTAGAAGGAGTGACCGATCAAGCGCTTGCTACAAATATCGAAGTCCCAGCTAACTATGAATTAGTAGCAAATCAAGCTCTACCAAAAGAAGTGACCTTTAAAGCAGACGGCAACGAACCGATCATCGTAAAGGTACAACATAAGCATCAAGATGTGACAGATGAATATAGAAACGATGTCAAAAAACAAGATCAAATTGATCATACAGTCACGAGGACTATCACGATCAAGCATCCACATGCTGCAGATAAGACCCATACCCAAGCCCTTCACTTCACGCGTCAGGTAACCCGTGATATGGCAACAGGTCAAGATACATTTGGTGAATGGCTCCCAGAAAATGCTGACTTCTTTGAAGAATTTACTGTACCAACGTTAGCTTCGGATAAAGGTTACACATCTGAAAAAACGAAGATCGCTCGTTTAGCGCACATCACTGGCGCTACAAATGATCAACGTGAGGTCGTTAACTTTAATGCCAACACGCAAAAAGCGCATGTGCACTACATCGATGATACGACCGGTAAGAAATTAGAAGATGTCCATGTTACTGGTAAAACGGATGAACCGATCAAACATGACAATAAAGCTAAGGTCCAAAGTTACTTGGATAAAGGCTACGAATTAGTCTCCGATGACTTTGCGACTGCAGGCAAACCAAGTTACAATGCTGAAGCTGAAGAGCAACATTTCGAAGTTCACTTGAAACATGGTCAAAAAGATGTAACAGCTGAATATAAGCAAGATGATAAACGTAAATCTCAAGTTGAGCGGACAATTAAGCGTGAAGTTATTATCGACCATCCAAAAGAAGCGGCTGAATCATATGTTCAAACTGCACACTTTACTCGCAATGTAACGCGTGATATGGTGACGGGTGAAGAGAAGCCAGGTGAATGGATCCCAGAAGAAAATACTTTCTTTGAAGAAGTTCCAGTTTCACTTAAAGCTTCGGATAAAGGCTATACACCAGCAAAAACGAAAGTCGACCGTTTGGAAAATATTAGCGCCAACACACCTGACCAAAAAGAAGTTGTCGAATTCACACCAAATGAACAACATGCTTTAGTTAAATATGTGGATGACAGCAATGGAACGCTTTTAGCTGAAGAAGCTATCCAAGGTGTGACCGATGCAGCGATCGAACATACAAATGATGATAAGATCACAGCATATCAAGCTCAAGGCTATGAACTAGTCTCTGATGAGTTGGCAAATGAAAGTGATCCGCATTTCAATGCTGAAGATGAAGCTCAAGTCTACACGGTTCATTTGAAACACGGGTCTAAAGTTGTCAAAGCCGATCCAGGTAATGTAAATAGCCAAAAAGAAGTCAAACGGATGATCATTGTGAATGCGCCAGATGGAACTAAGACAACTAAGGTCCAAACAGTTGTCTTTACCCGTGATGGCTCAAAAGATCTTGTAACTGGTAAAATTTCTTACCCAGATTGGGATGAAATTGCAACAAAAGTCTTTCCACAAGATGACGTACCACAATATTTAGGTTATACTTCAATAGTAGCTGGAAGAAAACAAACGACAATTGCTGCCAGAAACGTTCGGCCAACTGATGCTGACCAAGAGATCGAAGTCAGCTATGTTGCACGACCAAGTAAGCAAGTTATTACCTATCAAGACGAAAATGGCAACCAGATCAAGACCCAGGTCGTTACTGGTCATACGGATGAAACGGTAAAATTAGTGCCAGTTCTTCCTGATGGTTGGGAATTGACTGCTCCTGATAGCTTCCCTGAAAATGTGACATTTGCACCAGAAAAAAATCAAGTATTGGTCATCACAGTTAAGCGGATCACAATGACCGCCAGCGCTAAAACTGAAACGAGCGGTGAAAACACTGAGCTAGCTAAGCAAGAAGTTGTAAATGATACAACTGATGTCACAACTAATGAAAAAAATGAAGCAACACTTCCACAAATGGGTGAAAACGATAGTGAAGCTTTAGCAGTTAGCTTATTAGGTTTAGTAACAGCAGCCTTTTCTTTGTTTTATTTTGGCAAAGAGAGAAAAAAGACTGAAAACTAAAAAGAAATGATCAAGGGATAGAAGTCTTTTTAGTTAGCTATCGAGGGGACCACCTTAGATGATCTAGTCACCTATAGTGGTCTCTTTTAGTTTTAGGGGTTGAATTAGAATTTTTAGAAATTTTTCTGACGGTATTGCCGTCAAGTACCAAAAAGTAGCGACTACTGCACAAACGACATTTGAATTTGTCGATCCGCGTGATCTAAAAACACCAGTTGCGATGTATTCGTACAAGACAAAAAAATTAGTAACAAGTGGGATTTTGGTCGCTGATGAAGTTCAAGAATTTGAACAGGTCAAGATGTTAGTTGGGCATATGTATCATCGAACAAAGCGTAAATTTAAGGTGATCGATCCGTATCGCAAGGGACCTTTAGCAAAAGAAAGTTTGGAAATACGTGATGATCGGGGCAATGTGTTGGGAGAAATACCTTGTCAAAGAATTCCACACGGTCATGTGCTCGTGATCCCAACGATCTTTTCCAAAAACGATGAGCACTATACTTTAAATGAGGTCACGACCTTATTAAGAGACGATCAAGAAAAAACGATCGCCGAATACGAACTAGCTGAAGTCACTGAATCGTTGAATAAGACAACGTTGACGACGCACTTTGTGACTACAGCTGGCCAGCAGCTTTGCCGAGCAGATAAACAGACGATCACCTGGAAGACGCTCAAGTACCGAGACGTTAAAACCAATCGTTCTTGGAGTGGTTCAAGTATTCCAGAAGAATCAAATTATTTAGCGGTCAAAAGTCCTTTGATCATGGGATATGTAGCGCAAACGGCGGGGTTAGGACCAGCTAGCTTGAAAGCTAAAGAACAACAGATCGTCTATCAAAAATTAGGTAAGATCATTGCGATCGATAATGGTGGTAATATTTTAGGTACCAAAAAATATTGCAACGATCGCACCGATCCTACACGGGCTGCTGCGACCTTTTTACCATATATCAAAGGTTATCATCGTGCGATCAAAGCTGAAGCGATCTTGCCTAGTGATCCAAGTTGTGATATTTTTATTAAATATCTGGCCAATTGATAAAGTAAACAAGCGCGTTTGACAATGCAGTCAGCGCGATATGAATAAAGAGAGCCTTGCCATGATCTTATCGTGGCAAGGCTCTCTTTTATCTGTAGATCATTTTGAAATCATCGAGCAATAGCAAAATATGCTGGCTGATGCTTTCGCAGTCAGGGCGATCTAGCGTCTGTAACTCATGAATGAGCTGCAATGAGCTGGGGGTCAAATGTGCTAATGAGATATTGCTTTCTTCTTGAAGCAATTCTGAGATCGAGATCTCAAGTGCCCGACAGATCGCATTTAGTTTTAAAATACTGATGTTTTTCTTCTGACCACGTTCTAATTTAGAGATAAAATTGATCGAAAGATCGCTGTATTCAGCTAATTTTTCCTGCGTTAAATTAGCTTTGATACGTTGCTTTCTGATTTTTTCACCAATCTGCAAGTCATTATCCATGGAATATTACCCCTTTACTGCAAGGAAATCATCTACATGGATAATAAAGATAGTATTAATATATTAACACGATATATAGTAACTTAATTTCTGAGTTTCCAATCAAATAACTGTACTATAATAATATAGATTTATTTTTTAGACTAAAAAAGTTGATATTTTCACCAAATACCAACTTTTTGCTATGTTAAATATTTTTGACCATGATAAGGTCAGTTTGTTCGTCAGCTCCCATAAAAAATGAGTGCGAGCCGTGATGAGTAAAGCCCATTTTTTCGTAGAAAGCAAGGGCGGGATAATTTTTCTCCCATACACCAAGCCAGATCGTGCTACAATTTTCTTCTTGAGCAAGCTTGAGCGCTTCTTGGAATAAAAAACGGCCTAACCCATGGCGCTTGAAGGCTGATCTGATGTAGATGCGTTCGATCTCAAGGGCGTTAGGGGCAACTTGTTCACTTTGGGCCTCATTTAAGTTGAGCTTTAAATAGCCAGCAAGTTGTCCATCCAAGTAAGCAAAGTAAAACTGTGAGTTAGGGTCATTTAACTCGGCAGTCAATTTACTGAGATCATAGGCTGTTTTTAAGTAATCTGCTAGGTCTTGAGCGCTGTTTTGGTCTTTAAAAGTATCGCTAAAAGTTTCAATGCTTAGCTTTTGCAGGGTTTCAACTTCAGCTACAGTGATGCGTTTTAATGTTTTAGTCATGATTTTTTACTCCTAGTAATTTCGTTTTTGGCCTTTTTTGACGATCTCCCAATCTTTTTCGATGTTACGGCGGACTTGTTGCAATAGTTGTTGCAATTGCACTTGTTGTTTTGCTGTCAAATGCTTTAGCGCTGTTTGTTCTGAGTAGTTATGCTCGGCACGAAGCATAGGGTAGAGTTGGGCTCCTTTTTTAGTTACAAAAAGGGGCTTATTTTTTTTGTTGTCAAGTTGAGTACGGCGTTCGATCAAACCGTTGGCGACTAGTTTTTTGATTGCTCGTGAAGCCGTGGTCTTATCGACTTTGAGGCAATTAGCCAACTCTTCTAAGATGATCCCAGGCTGTTCGTAGATCCTGACCAAGTAGAGATATTGTCCCTTGGAGAGTTTTAGGTCTTTGAATTCAACATTACTGATCGAATCTAAAGCGCGGGCGATCGTGCCGAGCTCATGTAAGATCTCTGTCATTTTGAGCACTTCCTTTTGCTCTAGTATATTGATTTTTTTGTTGTAAATGCAACTATTTTTTAAAAGAGAAATGAAACCGTTAAAATGGTATAATAGCTCTTGAACAATTAGAAATGAAGGGCATGTGATGTACTGATGTCGCATGGTAGGTGAGCATTTTGGATATAAAGATGGTAGCGATCGATATTGATGGTACGTTGGTCAATGATCACAAGCAGATCGGTGAAAAAACTAAAGCAGCGATCAAACAAGTACGCAAACAAGGGGTTTATGTGGTCTTATGTACGGGACGGCCATTGTCTGGGGTCAAAGATTATTTAGAAGAATTAGCCTTGGTGGGAGAAGATGACTATGCGATCACCTTTAATGGGGCTAAAGCACAGATCACAGGTACAGGTAAAGCGATCTTTGAAAATCTCTTATCTCCTGAACAAGTAGCTCATTTGGATCAAGTAAGTCATGAACTCCAGATCAGAGGTCAGATCGTCATGCCAAATTCTGAAGTTATTACGACTTTTAAAAATATCAGTCCGTATACCGTACTTGATGCGTTCTATACAAAAATGCCACTTTATTATTGTGAGCCAGAAAAATTAGCCACACACTCGACAGCAGCTAAATATATGTGGGTCGATGAACCAGAAGTGATCACGGCTAAGCTCAAGGACTTAGATCCAGAAGTGATCGCGGATAAGTATACGGTTCTTAGTGCGCCGTGGTTCTTTGAGATCATGCATCCTAAAGCGCATAAAGGTGCAGCCGTGCTCGAATTAGGCAAGTATTTAGGCCTAACTAAAGATCAGATCATGGTTTTAGGCGATGAAAATAATGATCTGACAATGTTTGAAGTGGCCGGATTTGGAGTCGCGATGGGCAATGCTAATGATCAGATCAAAGACCTTGCCAGTGCGGTCACAGCTGATAATGATCATGATGGTGTTGGTGTGGCCCTTGAAAAATATGTATTAAAGAATTAGAAGGGAAGTAGTGAGATGGGAATTGTTGGTGAATTTTTACTCCATAGATGGTATGTTTTTGTGATCGCCATCTTATATTGGATCGTGATGAAATATCTAGGCAAAGGGACACGTTTTGCTCGCGAAGCAAGCCAAGTGTCAGCTACTTTGCAGATCTTGTTTTTACTCGTTTATACAGGTTCAGCGTTATGGTTGTTAGCTTCAGGGACGGCTGCTAGTCAAGCCTTTACTTTATTTACGCTGGTGGTCAATGTTGGCGGTGTCGTGTTAGTTTTACCGCTGTTTTTGTTGATCTTGTATCGTTTATGTACTGCTAAATTTTTAGCAAGATTTCCTGAATGGGGCAAGAATTTATTTCGTTTAGTTTGCTTTGCCTTGTTAGGCTTTTTCTCTTACCCTATCTTGGCGGTAGTCGTGACTTTATATTACGGCTGGTAAAGTGAGCTTTTTAGTATCACCCTAAGCTCGTTTTATGATAAACTACAACTGTAAACGATTAGAGGTGAGACAGATGGAAAAAGACAATTTTGCGATCGAAGGGATGGTTTGTGCCAGTTGCGCACAAACGGTCGAAAAAGCTGTGGCGCAACTGCCAGATGTCAGTGATGTTGCCGTCAATTTGGCGACCGAGAGCATGCAAGTTGAACATGGATCTCAGGTCAGTGTGCAAAAGATCATGCAGGCAGTCAAAAATGCGGGTTATGCAGCGACTTTATCCAACACTCTTGATCAAGCTGAATTTGAAGCTAAGCAAGCTCAGACTAAAGCGCGTTTGTTGCATAAAAAGCGCCAAACGATCGGCGCTTTGATCTTTGCGGGTGCGTTGCTTTTAGTTGCGATGGGACCAATGATGGGTCTAGCATTTCCGCACTTTTTAGATGGGATGCATGCTCCTAAAAGTGCTAGTCTGATCCAGCTAGCCTTAGTTTTACCAGTATTGTGGTTTGGCAAAGACTACTTGACCACAGGCGCTAAAGCATTATTTGCCCGACATCCTAATATGGATTCGTTAGTCTTAGTGGGAAGTGGGGCAGCACTCTTGTACAGTTTGGTAAATACTTATCTGGCTGTGGTAACAGAGCAACACCATGATCTTTACTATGAGGCAGCAGGGACGATCATTGCCCTTGTCATGTTAGGCAAGTACTTTGAAGATCTCTCAAAGCAAAAGACTAATTTTGCTTTGACCTCACTTTTGACATTGGTGCCCAAAAAAGCCTTGTTAGTCGTAGCCAAGGGACAGACCAAAGAAGTACCGGTCGCAGAACTTAAAGTCGGTAATACCTTTTTAGTTCAGGCAGGCCAAAGTATCCCTGTCGATGGTATCGTTTTGGCTGGCGAGACGACGGTCGATGAATCGATGTTGACGGGTGAGAGCTTGCCGGTCGCCAAAAGCTCTGGTGATCTAGTGAGCGCTGGCACGGTCAGCCAAGTTGGTCAATTGACCTGTCGTGCAACGCGGATCGGAAGTCAAACGGCACTTTCACAGATCATAGCCTTGGTCGCCAAAGCCCAGGGTTCAAAAGCACCGATCGCACGGCTAGCTGATCGAATAGCTGGATATTTTGTGCCAGTGATCATGGGGATCGCAACTTTAGGTGCACTGGCGTGGTTTTTGACGGGACATTCGTTAGGCTTTAGCTTGACGATCTTTGTTTCGGTCTTAGTGATCGCTTGTCCGTGTGCATTAGGGTTAGCGACCCCGACTGCGATCATGGTCGGGACCGGCAAAGCGGCCAAAGCGGGGATCTTGTTCAAAAATGGGACGGCTTTAGAACAGCTATCTCAAGTGACAACAGTAGTCTTAGATAAGACAGGAACGATCACCCAAGGTAAGCCAACGGTGACTGATGTTTTGGCTAAACCCGGGCTAAAGCGAGCAACGATCTTACAGTTAGCAGCTAGCCTAGAATTTTATGCAAAGCATCCGTTAGCCCAGGCGATCTTGCAGGCGTCGACTGCTGAAACGTTACCTGTCAGTGACTTTGAGACTTTACCTGGACGGGGCTTGACGGCTAAGGTCAATGGTTTGACCTATTTTTTGGGCAACGATAAACTTTTAGTCAAACAAAAGCTTTCAACTGAAACACCATTGTTAAAACAGGCCCAGGCTTTGACGCAAGGTGGCAAAACAGTGATGTTTTTGAGCACTGAAAAAGACCTTTTAGGTGTGATCGCTGTTCAAGATCCACTAAAGCAAGATAGTCGCCATGCGATCGCACAACTACACAAGTTAGGGACAAAGACCGTGATGTTGACGGGGGATAATGAAAAGACCGCCCGTGCGATCGCTAAACAAGTCCAGATCAGTGAAGTGATCAGTGATGTCTTACCAGCTGATAAAGCAAGGGTCGTCTTAGAGTTACAAGCTAAAGGACAAAAAGTCGCAATGGTCGGAGATGGGATCAATGATGCGCCGGCTTTAGCCAATGCAGATGTCGGAGTTGCGATCGGCAATGGGACGGATGTGGCGATCGATTCGGCTGATGTCGTTTTGATGAATTCAGATCTCAGTTCACTAGCCCGAGCACTATTATTGAGTCACAAGACTTTGGTCAATATCAAAGAAAATCTCTTCTGGGCTTTTTTTTACAACTGTCTCGGTATTCCAGTCGCTTTAGGTGTCTTGACGTTCTTTGGGGGACCGTTGCTTGATCCGATGATCGCTGCTTTGTGTATGAGTTTTAGTTCGATATCAGTTGTTTTGAATGCTTTGCGGTTGAACCGCGTAAAATTAAACTAAGTGAGGATGATAGTAATGGAAAAACATACAGTAAAAGTTGAAGGTATGAAATGTGAAGGTTGCGCTAAGAAAGTGCGTGAAAGTTTAAGTCGCGTCGTGAAAAATGTTAAGGTCGACTTGGAAAAGAAAACGGCTGAATACATCGGGGATGAAACGATCGATGGTTTGAATCAAACCTTGGACGGAACGCCATATTCAGTCAGCAAATAGCTATTTGTTAAGATGTTGGTATTTTTGCCAACATCTTATTTTTTCTTGTATATCTTTTACGAGCAGTGGTTTAGAATAGAGATGTGGGCGAAAATTTTAGTAAATTAAGAAAGGGGGATCTGCCGATGCATGATTATCGCAAAGAAGTACAGCAATTGCTCGATGTGATGGGGGATAGTGAGCAGGAACTAACTCTTGGTGCTAAAGCGATCCAGTTGATCTTACAAATGGCAGCTAAGGGAAATTTAGCTCAAGGGATCGAAGAAAAGCAAGCATCAGTAACACCTGAAGTAAAAGAAGACGAAGAGGAGGGTCCGCAGGCTCGGCCTGAAGTAGAATCTGATTTAAAATCAAAACTAGTAACAAAAGATGAAAAGGAGCCTAGACCATTAGTTCAAAAAGTTGAACCAATGGTAGATAGACCGACTGATGTAAGTAAAGAAAAGGCTAAAATAGATCGGACTTCGCAGACATTACAAGCGTTGTTGAGTGAAAAAGGTGACAGTCAAGCGTTAGACAATTGGGTGCAAAAAGACCCCAAGATCTTTGAGCGCTTATTTGATATGGTAATGGTCTATAAAGTTTCAACACGTCGGATCGGTTTTAAAGCCTATAATAAAAACAATAAAGAATTAAGATTTAGAGAAACGATCCGAAATCAATTCAATCCTAAAAATGGTGATGCGATCTTGGTCAGCAACGCCCATACGGAGTCACCTCGGATCACAAAATTGATCAGACGACCAGCTGAGTCGTATTATCCTAATACAGTGACCTTTGATCGTGGGGTAGTTGAGGTCAACGCTGATAATGAACTGATCGTTAAACGCAATGTAAGTGGAAAAAAACTTCGAGTCGATGGTGAATTATTTGAGTACAAGCTCCCAGCTCAAGCCTATAATATCCACGATGGTAGTATCGTGCGGTTGCGTTGGTATGCTAATTCGCATGGTGAACGGCAAAATGAAGATATCTCGCTAGCCTGGGTCTATCCGGAGCGGCAAGAAAAAGTCACCACGCCAGCTCCGAAAAAGGAAAAGGGGCCTAAGCCACAATATCAGCCGACGATCGAATTTGATCTAGAAGGTAGAACAGTCGGGATCGTTGTTGGGCGTGAATTGTATCGTGATAAATACGAAGCGATCATTGAGGCACATAATGGTAAGATGCTGATGGTCGATGCCTTCTATCATCGCCGTGACCCAGAAAATTATTTCTCACGGCGCTTGAGTGAAGCGGATTATGTGGTCATGGTCCAAAACCAAAATAAACATAATACGAGTTATGCTTTAGCCAAGATCAAGGATCAATTCCAAGGTTTTGCAGTGGCTAAAAACTTGACCGGGATCCAGGTAGAACATGCTATCTATCGGGCCGTCAAAGGGCTACCGGCATTCGTAGCCGGTTAAAAGGAAAAATAAATGCCGTTAGCATCGTTTGAATAACGCGGGACTCATCTTGATGTGTATTTGCATCATGGTGAGTCCCGTTTTTGCATGGCGAACATGTTATCGTTATAAATAAGATAAAAAGTGCACAAACTACTAGATGTTAGTTAAAAAATTTATATGAATCTTGGCAGAGATGTCTAAAAGATATTTTTGGAGTGCTCTCGAACAAAAAGTTAATTTTTACATAAAGTAAGCGCTGTTTGGGTGGAGATGTTTCTTGTTTAAGAAAGAGTAAAATAAATTGAAATCGGTATCAATAAGGTTTAATATAGTTAGTGAAAGTATTCACTAAGGATTTATCGAGTGAATTACTAGTCATTTTTAATTTAATTATTTTGGGAGGTTCCAGATAGATGAGCAAAGAAAAGCCAAAGAAAAAAGTATTAACTCCAGAAGAAAAAGAAGCAAAGATGCAAGCAGCGCGTGTTTATACCGATGGCTTGGTCGAAAAAGCGTTAAAGGCAGAACAAGAGTATGCGACCTTTACGCAAGAACAAGTTGATAAGATCGTAGCGGCTGCAGCTTTAGCTGGCTCTGAAGCAGCTTTGACTTTAGCTCACGAAGCAGTCGATGAAACTGGACGTGGGGTAGTTGAAGATAAGGATACTAAAAATCGTTTTGCAACAGAAAATATTTATAACTTGATCAAAAATGAAAAGACAGTCGGTGTCATTTCAGAAGATAAGATCAAGGGCCAAGTTAAGATCGCAGCTCCATTAGGTGTCTTAGCGGGGATCGTCCCAACGACCAACCCAACTTCGACT
>OFFH01001122.1_pt1 | contig 14766 bp, 18 predicted proteins | sample 1521341 | NCBI WGS metagenome assembly OFFH01 (sample SAMEA3504108, study PRJEB24116) | mouse gut metagenome | biome: mouse gut; feature: mouse-associated habitat; material: faeces | place: Denmark | collected 2011 | reverse complement strand
CTCATCCTTCGCACCTCATCAAGCGTTCCCTTTACGGCAATCTTTCCCTCGTGCAGGAAAGCCATTTCATCACAGATATGCTCTACATCCGAAAGAATATGGGTAGAAAAAAGGACGGTAGTCTCTTCCTTCGCCGCTGTCAGAATATCGAGCAGTTCTTTTCTGCCTGCCGGGTCAAGGGCCGAAGTCGGCTCGTCGCAAATCAGGAGCTTAGGACGTCCCAATAAAGCCTGTGCAACTCCGAGCCGCTGTTTCATCCCTCTGGAAAATCCTTTAATCCTATGATTTTCTTTATCCAGTCCCACCAGCCGCAGTAATTCCTGGCTTCGGCTCTTGATTTCTTTCGCCGAAATACCGGAAACCTCGCCGCAGAACCGCAGATATTCTGCCGGCGTCATATATGGATAGAATTCAGGAACGTCCGGCAGATAACCCACAAGCCGGTTTGTGGGGGTATTTCCGTAACAAACCGGCATTCCATTCAGCATAATCTCTCCGCTGCTTATGGTAAGTAGCCCCAAAATCATCTTCATTGCCGTGGTCTTTCCTGCGCCGTTTTGCCCTACGAAACCGAATACTGTATGCTCCGGGACCGAAAAACTGACGTCCCGGAGCACTTGCTTTTCCCCAAAATTCTTTGCCACATGGGAAAGGGTCAGCATCTCCATATCAGTTTTCCTCCTTTCCCAGCAGGAAATAAAGGATTGGCCCAATGAACTGCATCCCCGCTATCGTGATGATAATCCACAAGGTCCGGCTGCCATGTTTGTATGTTTTATGTGTCAGGATATGATGAAGCGTATAAATAAGCAGTATAATCTCCACAATCGCTAGTGGAATTAAAAAGGGTAATATTTCATTGATATCAGGCATAATTTTCTCCTCCTTCTTCACTTGTCCGTTAAATGCCGCATGATCCTACGGAAATCCGGATGGTCTTTGATACACGCAAAGGCCGGATGGCCAAATGCTGTTTCCAGGTTCTGAAAAATGAATTTCCTGCTCCTTGGAGCCATATCTCCCAACGGAAGCTCTTCAATCCATGCATCCAAACAATCAAAATATTCATCTCCGTGAAGTACAATCTTCTCTGCACGCAAAAGGCTGTCCACACATTTTTCAAAAAGCCCAAGGGCCAGGAGCGCCTCTTCCTCTTCGCCATTCGCCGCATAAACCACCGCCGTCTGGTAATGGAACTGCGCCGCCATATTCGGGTGAAGATGATCTATCCGGTATTGCTCCATTACAGTTCTTATCCTGCATATGGTCTCTTCGCATCTTTTTAAATTGTCCTGATACAAAGCCAGAGATATCAAGGCATCTCCCACCAGATTCACCAAATCCAGATATTCCCTTATCTGAATATAACGTCTGGCTTTCTCATGCTCTCCTGCCATCTGGTATGCCTGCACCAGCGACGTACCATCCTGCGCCGATAGACGTGTTGGATTACAAATCGGTTCCAGCATACCAATCACATCTTCCGCCCTCCCCATCTGAAGGCTTAGCCATGCCTTCAAAGCCAAGGCGTCGCTGCATATCCCCACGTCACTGCAATTTTCCAGAATATGGCCGCACCAAGAAACCGCCTCTTCCAAAATCTGTTTCTGCTCCTCTTCTGACTCCGCCAGCATGTAATGGTTACAGCACAAAACGCTTAACTGCAACAAGAAAGGATAGCAAGAGTAATACCTGCGCGCCAACATCAGAGTCTTTTCGATTGCTTCCTGAAATGGACTTTTTTCAAAATCCCTTGCAAGCTCCGCATAGAAACGCCGGATCTGCTGTCTGGAAAGCTGCGGCTCGTACCCGATAAGTTCATCAATCGTCATGTCGAAAAATGCCGCCATTTGGAGCAGAAGCAGAATATCCGGAGTACTCTGTGCATTCTCCCACTTAGATACAGATGCTTTGGTCACTCCCAGGAAATCTGCCAGTTCTTCCTGCGTGATCTTATGTTCACGCCTAAGCCGGATAATATTGTCCGATAATTTTAAACCGTCCATGTTATTGTTCTCCTTATCATCCGATGTATTACATCTTTTATTCAATTATAATCAAAAGGGAATCTTCTATCAATGGAGCGGTCTTCTACTTTTAAGCAGAAAAATCAACCTACAAGAAACAAAAAGAATGAGTAAAATACTCATGAAACAGAATCTTTACGAAATAAATGCCGATACTTCTCAAAAAAATCATTAAAAAAGCGTATGTTCTCCAACTCGTACCATGGAACCTCATCCAAACAATCCGAATCCAGATTATAAATCTTAGCCTGCAAAGTCCCAAGCATAAAGGGTGAATGTGTGGCAATAATAAACTGGCATCCCAGGAAACGAGCCATCTTATTAATCTCTTCTGCCAATTTCACCTGATTTTCCGGGGACAGAGACACCTCCGGTTCATCCAGCAGATACAGATTATCCGGTACAAATGCGTCCAGAAGAAGCTGCATCGTAGTTTCCCCATTCGAGTATTTCTCTTGGGCAAACTGCATGATTTGCCTCCGTGTAAAAAAATAGTTCTCACGGCTGTTAAATGACTTCTCCGCCGACGCCCTGTCAACCCCTTTTTGCTTCATGAGGTCAAAGACATAGCCTCTTTCCAGCGCCTCCTCCTGCTGTATCTTCTTAATCTCAAACAGAATATCTTCACTCTTTATATACAGGCTGTCTTTGGGAATATCCACCCGTTTTCCCGACTCATCCTCGCCCACGCCAAATCGGCACTCACGGACAAATTTATCAATATAACCTTGCCCGTAAGCATAGGACTCACAGCCTCTTGCCCCAACTTTCTGTGCAATAATGTTAAGCAAAGTGGATTTGCCAGACCCATTATTGCCATAGATAATCGTGACTGGCGAAAATACCAGCGGGTATATTTCCTTCCGCCGGAAAACACTGTAAGGGTATATATGAGGACTTTTCATTTTCTTTTCTGCCGCCTGGGACAGACGCTTATATTCCTGCTCCGCCTGGACATATTCTGGAATACTGCTGCAAAAGCTGGCAATCTCTCCCGGGATTTCCGGGTTGTCTAGAAATAGAGTTTGTAGTATAGTTTGATTCATAAAGCGCCTCCTCCGTGCATCTTAAATTCATTATATCATGCAGGTTACATTCATGTCAAGGGGTTTTTATGGCTAAATTAGGTGAACGATTGAAAATGCTTCGTAAGGAGAAGCGAATGACGCAGCCTGAGCTTGCAGAGCTGCTGAATCAGTCCCTGCGGGCATATCAATATTATGAATCAGGACATCATGTCCCTGAATTTCCCAATCTGGTTCTGCTGGCCAACTTTTACGATGTCAGCATGGACTACCTGATTGGCCGCAGCGAGACAAGGGAGCGCCAGCCGTGAAGCTGTACTTCGAGGCGTCCAACTTCCCCTGGGCCCCGGAGCGCTACCACTACGCGGCGGAGCAGATGATGCTGACCCTGTTCCCGGAGGAGCGGCCCGAGTACCCGGAGGGTCCCCCGCCCAAAGTCCTGAGCGGGGAGGGAAACGCGGTTGTCTTCACCCTCCGCCGGGGGGAAAAACAGGCCAGCGTCAGCGCCCTGGTGTTCCGCAACCAGGGGCGTTTCGATGGGGTGCGCCGCTTCCCCTCTGAGGAGCTGGACCGGCCCCCGGAAGAGGTCTACCACACCGTCCAGCACGCCCTGAAGCTGGCCTTCTACAAGGCGGGCGCCGCCCTGCTGGGGATGCAGCTGGAGATTGGCGGCGTGTGCTTCGGCCTGTCGGCCCTGCTGCGGCGGAGCAGCTTCGGGCTGGCCATGGGGCTGGCGGCGATGCTGTACTTCCTGGGCCTGTTCATCAACCTGGGTGGAAACCATGACCATCCCATACCCGGCTTTTTTCATATCCTCTTCCCAACGTGACATAAGTTCCCTGCCATATCCCTTTCCCTGATGCTCCCAATCCACAAACAACATGGTGCAAAAGGGCGTATTATCCCAAAATAAATGATACCTCAATAAGGCAGCCGGACTATCGTCTTCTGATAATATATACCCCATCCGGTCTCGGACCTTCCGGTCAAATTCTGTTTCCGGCAGGTGCCGGTCTAAGCGGAACCAAAAATCCTTATCCTCAGCTTTTACGTACCTGATCTCCATGTGCTCACTCCCTTATTAACCGCCATTCTATCACCCTTTCAGGGAAATAAATTTACGGAATTTTAAGTTCAAATTATGTAATAATTTTGAAACACCCGGTTTTTCAAACATTTCCCTCTTCGCCGGTCAGATAAAATCATTCAAATTCTGCTTCATGCTTCTTAAAGAAATTGAAATAGGCCCTCACATTTCCAAGCTCGCTCCAACGCTTTACATCCACTACTTCCTCATCCATATCATAGATCTTTGCTCCCCTCATGGATAGCAGGAAGGGGGAATGTGTGGCTATCACGAACTGGCAGCCAAAAAATCTTACCGAATCTTCCAGAAACTTAAGCAGCTCCTGCTGCTTTTCCGGCGACAGGCTGTTTTCCGGCTCGTCAAGCAGATAAAGCCCGTTTTCCTTGATCTTATCCGCAAAATAAAGGAATGCACTCTCACCATTGGAATGCTCCCGGACATTATCCATGATATTCTTCCGGATATACTTCGACTGTGTATTGCCCCTTGCCTGGACCACCTTTTTTAACTGCTCATAGTCATCTAACGACTTCATCTGAAAACGGGCATACTTCGCTTCCAGATAATCTTCAAACAAATCCTCTCTTTTTCTGTTGATACCGTCATTGATACTCCTTAAGTTCAGCATAAAATCAAACACGTCATCGCTGGTGATGATCCTGCTGTCCGCAGGGATCTTAAGTTCCTCTTCATAACTACACAGCTTTGTATAGTCTTCAAAAAAATTGGAACGGTTGTATAAGGTGTCACGGTCCAGCCCCAGTTTTTCCGCGATCACATTTAAGGCAGTAGTCTTTCCGGAACCGTTGCCGCCATACAAGATCGTGACCGGTTCAAAGTCAAGCCTTGTCAGGTTATGTTTCGATAAGATCTGAAACGGGTAATAGGTATCATAGCACGTCCTTTTCTGCCCAAATATAAAGTCATCTTCCCGTCCCACATCCGGGAACTTAAAATTAGATAAATAAACCATGTTGCACCTCTTTCAATAAATTTTGTTACCGTACCATCTGACTTATGTTAGAATAAGGGAAGCGGCACAGTTGGTTCCTATATTATGATAACATGCCTGTAAGGCTGAGAAAGGCTCCTATGAAAAATCTCAAAAGAGAAGATTTACTATTTTCCCTGTGTATTAAACTGCGGCTTATGTTCCATGAATTTAGGCCAATATTGCCCCGGCTGCTGCGGCGGAGAGGGAAACCAATCCTGTCCCATTGCAAAGTGCAGTTTACAGCATGAAAATCCAGCATACTGTTTCCAGTGTAAAAACTACCCCTGAAATTCCGGATGGCTGTCAAAATACACATGCAGCGGAATTTCTTCGATAACCACTCTTGTTCTCAATAGTTCTCCCATGATCTCATGGTACTGGCGGTTCTCCATGATATCAGGGCCGCAGATACAAAAAATTTCCTGAAAACTTGCCGGCTTGTCCACACAGTCCAGCATAGCATCCGCCAGATCCCCAACGAAGATCGGCTGGGTCAGGTATATCCCCCCACAAGCCGCAGCGCCTCTCCCCGAAGAATCTGTTCCTGAAGGCCCTCCTGCCTTCTCTGCCCCCGGGTCACCGCCCAGACCTCATATTGTTTCATGACTTTTTGCGCCAGAAAGCCGCTTAAGCTTCCGCTTCCGCCAATGATCAATGCTTTCATAGAAATTTCCTCCAAATTATGCTAGAATATTAGCAACAAGTAAAATCATCATTGCTTCGGGGGATGTCTGGAAATCAATCCTCCAAATAAAAGAAATCGGAGGAATCACCATGAATTTTCTGTTACTCACATCATCCGACGACATGTGGAAAGAAGTAAGTCAATTTGCACAAAACTGCTCATGGAAAGCCGGAAAATCTTTATCCCAAAATATGTCCAACCATACTTTTACAGATTGGGAACGTGTGATCGTCGCTCTCCATGAAAATGATATTGCGGGCTACTGTACCGCTGCCAAAAGTGATTGTATTCCAGATGTTCCCTACACACCTTACATTGGTTATCTGTTCGTGGATGAAAAGTATAGAGGACAACGCCTAAGCCAAAAACTCATTTCTTATGCAATGTCGTATCTGCAAACATTAGGATTTCATCAAGTGTATTTGGTAAGTGACCACGAAAACCTTTACGAAAAGTATGGCTTCAAAGTCATTGACCGAAAAATAGCGCCTTGGGGAGAAATCGAAAAAATTTATATGCACGAAATATAAAACCTATTTTTTAGCTTTCAGAAACACTCCTTTTCCTTTTTTATAAGCCTGTACGGTTTTAAACTCACAATCGTAAAAGGTTTCCACATGCAACATCAAGAACCACGTCACCCATACTCAAAAATTCTTGATTATTCCGCTTTGTCATTCACGTTATTTCATCTCCGTAATCGTAAATTCGCCCGGTATCTTTTCATTTGTCCATGCAGGATGTTCATCAAACCTGCTTAACGTAAAGCCGCTATTTATGACTGAATTGATGATCTCACTAATCGTATATTTTCTATAACTGCATTCAGGCATCTGCTCCCGGACATTTTCTTCAAAAAAGCGGGCATGTGCCATTTCTCCTTCGAATATTTCTTTTGAAAAGCAGCTCATAGTCGGTTGTTCAAAATTCAAATCAGCTTCTGCGGCAGCCGCGGTTTCAACCGCATATGTTTGCTACTTTAACACCTTCGTAAGTATCAAAGTAATCAGAATATCTTTTCAACATTCCTATAGGATCTTTTAAATCTTTTTTGCCCGTTCAGCTGGTGCGCCCGATTGTTTCACCCAAAACTCATACGCATTATATTCCCACGCTTTTTTATTTTGAACCCTGTAATCTAACTTGCTCACTGTACCAACTCCATTTCATCTTCCATCTTTACAAATCCATATCTCTCATATAAGGGGCGGCCCATATCCGTTGCTTCTAACGCAATCTGTGACACGCCCTGTTTCTTCATATGCAATATGCTCAACTTTTTCCAAAGCCCGCTTATAATATGCGTACGATTCATGCTCTACTGCATCCATATCCACATCATCTGACAGCTTATTTGCTGCCCGAAGGACAATAATCCTTGTTCTTACCAGTTCATCAATATCTTCCAATGCCGCTTTTCTATATTTAAATTTTTCTAACATTTCACACCTCAGCCAATAAAAAAACCATTTCCACCTGCACCTTTTTACTAAAACTGAATCCAAGCAGCACTTAGTATCCCGTTACCTCATAGGCTGCATATTCATGACTAAAGTGATATCCCAGCTTTTCCGCTAAAGCTGCCGACCATTTATTTTGCGCATCCCAGCTTGGATATAAGTCTCTCTTTAAGCACTCCAGGATCAGCTTTGCACCACTCACATATGCCAATCCTTTAAAATAACCGCACCCAAGCCTAACTCTTTGTAAGTATTTATAATCCTTATACTGGGATACCAGATCATTCGCCCAGCCATTTTCCTGACACATATTATATTCTGCCTCTTGTATTACCTTTAGTTCATAACCATCCGGCAGGCTGGCTGCTGCCTGTTTTAATTTTTCCACGTCAAATATATCCGCTTCCTTCTTAATTGCATACCTTATAACTTTCTCCGCTTTATCTTTGTAACACTTCTCGATCAAATCAGCCCACATGGCATTTCGCGGAACCATAATAATAAAATCCCGCTTGCTGCTTTCAGGCTTAAATCGAATTAATTCCTCACTCGGATTTCCGGCAAAAAACGCAAAGTCTCCCAATATTGCCATTGCCGCATCCTCAGACAAGTTAGTGTGTATTTCTCCCATTATCCCCTGCAGACAGGACCATACAATTGTTTCATTCCAATCTTCAAATATTTTATGTATATTCTCTTTCACTTGATATCCTCCGTCAATATCTCCAGAACAGGCTCCACCTCTTGTAGAATACCACAACATATGTTTTTTTCCAACAATTCCTTGTTCCTTTTATCTATACCGAGTTCTGCAGAAATACATTTCAAACAACATGAAAGGGAACTGACAAAAAGGCGGCAAATATGGTTTTGGATACTCTCGACAAAGTACAGCTTACGCTGGACTATATGGAACAAAATCTGAAAGCAGAAATACAGGTAAAAGAACTGAGCAAAATAGCTGGTTATTCTGAGGTTTATTACAGCGAGCTTTTTAAAAAAGTAACCGGTATACCCATGGGGCAGTATCTGACACGCAGAAAGCTTGCTCATGCCATCTGTGAAATTGCAGCGGGCAGAAGGATGCTGGAAACCGCACTGGAATATGGCTTTGATACGTATGCCGGTTTCTACAGGGCTTTTTGCCGGGAATACGGTTGCAGTCCGGCCGTTTACCTGAAAGACCATAATCCTGTCAGACCCTACAGAATCAATTTAAAGCAGGAGGAAAAAATAATGCTGTCAAAGAAAGCGATCAAAGGAATATTGGCACATTGGGAAATGGAACAGGAAGTCGTCGGTGAAATTTATTATGAAGGGAGCGGTCAAAGCAGTGAAAGTAATTTTCAGGTTGGAGAAGAATATATGCTGAAAACCTCCGCCCTGTCCGGAGGATTGAAACGTCATATCGAAATATCTCAGGCGTTGAAGGAGTCATATATTCACGTTTCCGAACCGGTTCCCGCAAAAGATGGAAAGCTGCTCGTACAGGAAGGAGAAATATATTGTATTCTTTGCCACAGAATGAAAGGGAACCGTCTGGATTCCAGAAAGCTTTTTGCCCATGGAGATGAGGAAATGGCTTACCGTTTCGGCGAAATAACAGGAAAGCTTCATTTGGCTCTTAGCAGACTGGAACAGGATATCTGTCAGGAGAATCATCTGTACGATTCTGTCCGCACCCAGGCATTTCAGGAAATACGAGAAAAAGCAGGATTACGATTACCCGCTTCTTTTGAGAAAGAGTATGAGCAGAATTTCGGAGAAATTTATAAGAGGCTGCCGAAGCAGGTGATTCATCGAAATATGAATTTAAACTATATTCTCGTGGAGCAAGGGAGTATGACCGGGGTCACAGATTTTGAACTTTCAGAATATGGTATCCGTTTGTTCGATCCCTGTTATGCGGCCACAGGGATTCTGACTGAAAATTTTACAGACCAGGAGGAATGTATCTCCCGATGGCTGCCTCTGTACAGGAAGATTCTCAAAGGATATGATGATGTGGTTCATCTGACAGAGGAAGAGAAAAAAGCCGTTCCTTATGTAGTGTTTTCCATTCAGCTGATCTGTACGGCATACTTTTCCGGGAAAGAGAAGTATGCTGATCTGGCCAAAATCAATGAGCACATACTGATGAGACTGATAGAGCGTAAAGAGGAACTTTGTTTTGACTTCTGAATGTGCGCACTGCTCAGAAAAGATCAACATCATTCCGGTGAACCAGTACAGTCAAGACTGCCGGCTAAGCCAGTGGTCTTGGCTTCATCGGAATCAAGAGTATATTTAGGATGTTTTTCATCCATACAGTTTTACTCCTTCTCTATCAATATTTTTGAAGTAACCATACCACCCTTTTTTTTCCTCAAATTCGTCATAAGGAAGGAGAACAAAATTTACTATTGCAAAGTATTTTAATGCAAGTTTTGTTGCGATTTCATCAATTTTATCGCTATATTTCCAAGAATCAGCCCGATTTCCTTTGACAAGAATTTTCTATAATATCTCTATTTAACTTTATATTTTCCATAAAACACACCTACAAACTTCTAAACATAATTTAAACCCGAAAAATCTAAATGCGGTTCCTGCACGCCGGTTTTCATAAACTCGTAAGGCTGCCCTCCTGACACGGGCACCTTCTGCATACGTTTGGTAATTCGAATATATATGAACGTCAATCAACTTCTATATTATATACAGGAGCCACGATATCCCAAATTAAAACTCTTGACATTATTCCCCCTCCAATTCTTCATCTAAACCCCCCTTTTTATCCGGTGAGTAACCAATTATAGTTTTCCCTTATCAATCATGGTACTGCTCCCCAAAAAGCACGTTCTATCCTGCCCAATTAACTTACAATGAAAATAATGCGTCTTCATAATTCTTCACATAATATCTAATATTCTTCCTTCCTTTCCGAATAATTGTGTGTCCTTCTTTCTCAAGCATTTTCCTCTGTTCTTCAATACCTCCAGGATATTTTGCATTTAATTCGCCATTTGCTTTTAGCGTTCTCCAAAATGGCGTTTTATTATCCGCTCGCTGATAACTCGCCCATGCAACAATTGAAACAAATATTCCTGCTGTTATCGGCTCTGTAAAATCGGCTCCACTTTGCTTTGCAAAATATTCTCTTATTGTACCTACTGTAAGCAACTTCCCAAATGGCACAAGCCGCATTACTTTGTCATACTCAATCGGCGGAGCAAAATACATTCTGTCCCCACCATATTTCTCAATACTTTTTTCATCTGTAATGGTCTGAAACTTAGGCATATCCTTACTATCGTTCAGCATCGCATTAAAGTCTTTTTTATTTTCATCAGCCATAAATAAGCACCTCCTGCATGAAAGCATAATGCAATGAAAAAATATATGCAATGAGACAGTTTGAAAAATTTATGATTTTATTCCTTTAACAGCAGTTGTTTCACAGTTCTTACATAATGCTCCGCTACTTGCTCGTCAAACAAAATAACTCTCGACCACATTCTCAGCCCCTGATAATAATACAAAATCAAATCAGAAATCTGTTCGGTATCAACTGCCTTAAACTCTTTTGTTTCCATCCCATACTCCAACAGACTCATCCATCGTTTTTTGGCTCTGTCATTGATATTGGCAAAAAAATCCTCATTTCCCAGATTAGCATATTCATAAATCGCAAAGCTTAAAGATAACTCCTTATCCATAATTTCAGCCTTTATTGCCTCAAGCATATCTTCTAATATTGCGCTTGCCTTTTCCTTTTTTTCAATACGGTCTGCTATCACATATTCCTCTGAAAGAATTTCCGAAAAAATCTCTTCTGTCCCAGAATAATATCTATAAAGTCCACCTCTGCTTAACCCTGTTTTTTCACAAATATCAGTCATTGTTACTGCTTTGAAACCTTTTTCTGCAAATAATCGGTATGCCTGCCGACGGATTGCTTCTTTTGTTTTTGCTCCTTTTTTTCCCATATCAGACAGTAAATTCCTCCCGCAAAATGGAATACATACAGTAGGAATGAATTTCTCCATTTTTATAAACACCGTTCCGCATTGTACCCTCACAGATAAATCCCACTTTTTCCAAAACCCTCCTTGAACCTGCATTGTCGGCAAATGGCTCGGCAAATATACGGATAATATCAAACCTTTCAAACGCCTCTTTACAAATTATCTGAACTGCTTTTGACATGATACCTTTACGCCAATAATCCTCTGAAAGCCAATAGCCAAGTTCCGCAGACTTTTCATATACATCGTCTTTTACAAATATTCCAATACTGCCAACAGCCTGTCCACCAACCACAATGGCATAATTGATTTGTTTCTTTCCTACATTGGCAATACTATCATTAATATACCAAATTGCAGATTCTAATGTGTATGGATTAGGAAATGCATTCCGCAAATTTTTAGCAATATTCAGATTATTAGCAGATTGCGCTAATGATTTTGCATCCTCTGTTTTCCATGCCCTTAACTTAAACTCTTTCATTATTAATTTCTCCTTTCAAAAGCGACATCATTGTCTTTTTTGTATTATAGACACTAATGTCGCTTTTGTCAATGCAAAAATAAATCTATTCCGTCTTTAAAAACTATAAATTATCTCATTTTTCACAATCTCTCGCACACAAGCATGAATATTATTCATATTTTGAACCCATAAAAGCTGATTTTCCTCTTTTAACCTTTCCGTCACTCCCTGCCTGTTGGCATATTCCTTTACCAGCCGAAAAAACATATCCTCTGCCTGTTCATCTACGCTTGCAAGGTATTCATTCAGCCTGCCGCTCGTCAACAGATTGAGATAAACGAACTGTTTATGCTCTTTAAGGTACTGCAAATGATGTTGCCCCCATATGCCAATCGGCTTTTCTTCTTCGGGAGGTAATGCAAGCTCTGGGAGGTAATAGTCGCCTTGCTTTGCATACCAGAGACCGTTATTTTCGTCATAAATCCTGTTTTCCATAGTGTTTCCTACCTTTCCTCTTTGTTGTTTTTAAAGTGATTCCCACGCTGTTTTGATTTTTGTGCTACTTTTGCCTGCTCTAAAAGATTGTCTATCTGCTTACTTCCAAATGCCTTGCGGAGCAGCTTATAACCTTTGTTTTCCGCACGGAGGTATTCATTTTCCCCTGCCAGTTTCTCATTGGTTTTCCTTAACCCCTCATTTTCACGGTGGAGGTTGCTGTTTGTGACGTTCAGCCGATAGTAGCTGTCCCACGCTTCATAACACCTTATAAGAGCTGTTTTAACAAGCGATTTCAGCTTTTGTACCAAAGGCTCTGCCACTTTATTTTTATATGATTTTGCAGACATGAACCCCTGCGGCTCTGGCAACTGGTACTCTGGAGAAGTGTCAAGAACCTGTTCCAGAGTTTTTAGATTTTCCATGCCTTTGTCGTAATTCTCCACCCTGTCCGACAATACTTGAAATTCCTCTTTTTTCTCCGAAATCTGCCCCTCAAGCTGGATGACCTCTTTTTCCCGCTCCTGCTTTTTATAATCAAGGACAGACAAATGTTTCTCATGCGTGCCTTTATGCTCCCATTCAATGCCATGCCGCCCCATCACAGCGGCAAGGTTTTCTTTTTCGGACTGTACCCACTGGCTCCACTCCGTATCGCCACGGGAGCCGCCTTTGAATCCCTGCGCCGCTAACGCCTGTTTTAGAGATACCCTCGTATCAAGTCCACGCTTGCTGCCAGTCGTGAATGGGACAAAATCAATATGAAGATGTGGCGTTGCCTCATCCATATGGATATGAGCGGAAAATACATAGAGATTATGGTTTCGTTCTTGGAATCCATGATAATATTCATCCAAAATCTGCCTTGCAAGCTGTCCGTTTTCACTTCCTGCGCCCATATTTTCCTTATCCCCAATCTGCAAAATCAGCTCATGGAACGGCTTTTCCTGCTTTGAGTTCCGTATCTTCTCATAATAATCGGCAATGCGGCGGTCTGCCCTCGTCTGCTTTTCATTGTATCTTTGCAACGCTTCACCAAATAGCTTATGATACACTTTCTTTATATTCTCATTGCAGTAATCTACATTGAGATGTGACCGTTCTCCGTCAACATTCTCCGCTTTGAATTTACGGCTGTTATGGTTGACCGAGCCTTTCCCCACCATTGCGCTAATCGTCCGTCTTATAAAATCACGCCCTTTCTTTTCGGCTGGTAGGCTTTGTTACTTTCCCGAAAGTAACGCAAAAGCACTTTTGTCGGCTGCGCCAACAAAAATGCAACCCGCAAGCGGGTTTTGCGCTCTTCGAGGGGCAAGGACGGCTTTTTGTAAAAAGCCCCCTGCACCCCGCAAAAACTTTATCCGCGACGGTTTGCGTCGGTGTGACGGTTATTCCAGTACCGCACCCCGCTCCTAAAAATACCGTCACACCGTCACATACCGTCACGCTCCCCACGGTACAGTTTTATCATCCGTCCCTCATGATACCGCTCCCGCTTATAGAAAATGCCGTATTCGTTGAGTAAACGTCCCGACAGGACATTCAATCTCCGTGCAAGGCTGTTCGGCTGTAACTCCGTTTTCAGCCAAGCCGCAAGCTCCGTCGCCGTCCCCTGCCACAAGGGGCAGTCGGCAGTAATTCTTTTGTCTATTTCCTCAAGTAAAGGCTCTGGCGGCTCTTTCCAAAGTTCTGTTTCTGCCTTTTGAAAATCCCATAACAATGTTTCGGGATTGCGGAGAAGATAGAGTTTCTGCTCTTGCTGGTCTCTGCCCGACACTTCAAGCGTGGCGGCGTTGCCGATGCGTTTTTCTTTCTGCAACAGGAACGCACCGTCAGCCGCGCCGAGCAAGCCAGTAGTCCCCGAAATCATATCAAATTTATCATCAGAACCCTGCTTTCTGGTGTGATGAACAAGCAAGATGCAGATGCCATAGCTGTCTGCAAACTGTTTCAGCCTTGTAATAACCTCATAGTCATTTGCGTAACTGTAATTATCCCCGCCGACTTCACGCACCTTTTGGAGGGTGTCAATGATAATCAGTCTTGTGTCTGTATGCTGTTTCATAAATTCCTGCAACTGTTCATCCAAACCATTGCCAAGATTACCCGCCGAAACAGAAAAGAATAAATTGTCTGCCCCGTCCGTGCCAAACATACGATAAAGCCTTTCCTGCAGGCGATGGTAATCATCTTCAAGGGCAAGGTACAAGACCGTTCCTTTTCGGACGGGATATTTCCATAATGGCACTCCCATACTGGTATGGTAAGCAATCTGCGCTATAAGAAAGCTCTTGCCGACTTTTGGCGCACCTGCGAAAAGATAAGTGCCAGGGTAGAGCAGACCGTCAATCAAAGGCGGCTTGCTCGGATATACAGAATCATACAATTCAGCCATAGAAACAGTTTCAAGGACTTTGCTATTGTTTTTCGGCGGGTAATTGGTTATACTGTTATTGTTTACATTAAGCGGTTGCCCCGTATCTGCGCCAACAGATACATTCGGGACAGCCGTTTCTTTTT
>OFFH01001117.1_pt1 | contig 14840 bp, 15 predicted proteins | sample 1521341 | NCBI WGS metagenome assembly OFFH01 (sample SAMEA3504108, study PRJEB24116) | mouse gut metagenome | biome: mouse gut; feature: mouse-associated habitat; material: faeces | place: Denmark | collected 2011 | reverse complement strand
CCAAGCTGCTGAATATCTCCACCAATCAAATGTCCTACATCACCAGCGCCGAGGCGGGCCACGGCCTGATCCGCGTGGGCGGCTCCATCGTCCCCTTCGCCAACGAGTTCCCCAGGGATACCGAACTCTACCGCTTAATGACCACGACTCCCGGCGATAGGTAGAACCGTGTCGAAATGCGTCTCAAGTTGAGACACATTATCAGCCCTTCACCTTTGCTGGTGAAGGGCTGATTTATGATTGGCCTGCCAAATCCCGGTATGCGGCAACCTCCTGATAAAACTGTTCCGCATAGTCACCAGCCAGCCGGTCCACTTCTGCGGCCTGCTTCTCCTTCGAGAGCCGGTTCATGTAGTACAGCGGTTGGTCTGGATATTCAGCCGCAATACGATTATCCACGCAGTTCGTCAGGACATGGGCCAGCAGGCCCCGCAGCACTTCCAGCGGGAGCTTACTGGCAACGGGATAAAACACATCTTCAAAGGCTGGAATATCGCCAAAGCCGGAGAGTGTCTTATATGCCGGAATATCCCCAGGTACTGCTTGTAGCAACAGCATATAAGCGGTGTTGTCCCGCCAGTTGTCATAGATTGAGGCCAAAGGGGGCCTGTCCATACAGCGCAGGCCATAGGGCTCCAGATGCTCCAACAGAATAAGGCAGAGCGCCCGAACCGGTGCGGCGGTCCTGTCTTGAGCATCCGGGAAATAGGGCTTTACCTGGTTAATAATCCAGTCAAAGTCCATCTGTTTCGCCAACTTGCGTGAAAAGGAACTTTCCGGCACAAGCATTTCAAGCGTAAGGTTCATAACATTACCCCCCGTTGTCCACATTCTACCATGACCACGCTATTTTGTATATCTCCATTTTCATACCAGAAGAGCTATTTTGTAAAAAGGGGGAATATCATGCCATCACCCAAGGAAAAGCCAAAAGGAACAAAAACGAAAAAGAGCGCCGGAAAAACTACCGCCCGGTCACAGCCGGCCATTTCCGCAAAGCAGGCGGCAAAGCTGATGAGAGACAAATATGCCCAGCAGCTTGACCAGCGGCGATCTGAATCTGGAAGTGTCGAGGTCCAGGCGGCGGAACAGGTGGAGCGGGCTGGGGCCTGGGCGGTGGATGAACTAATTCTCCATGAGCCTCCCCGCTTCCCACATCAAGGGATCGTATCGCCCTCTGGGAGCTCTGCGGGCCAGCCAGAAGAACCTACGGTCAGCACAACTCCCGATGTGCTTTCCCAGGAGGGTGAGGTTGTCCCCAGACAGAAACCTGAAGCCAAGGCTTTGCCCAGAGAAAAGATGACACAAATACGTAGCGCACATCAAGCGCACCAAGCTCTTCCGGTGGAAGGAGCCAGTACCGCCAATTCAGGAACTGTAATTCCGCATGAAAGAGCAGTACAGGTGAAAGAGCGTACAGCTATTAAAATTAAGGAGAAAAAAGAAGCTTTACATTCAATCAGACAGCGTTCGGTTTCTCCCTCTAAATCTATCACATCTATCGAATCTATCCGCCAGCCAGGACAGAGAGCTATTTCGCCCACAGAACGTCCAGTTACACGCTCCGCCATCCCAAGCCAGCGGGCGTTATCCCGACATACCTCTGCGATCAGACAGCCCGTCTCAAAACCACCAAACTCTGTCCCCGCTTCCAGCCGCTCTACGTTACCCACACTGCCCCTCGTACAGGGAAAGACTGAACATCCAATTCGGATTACACGATATCTTGGCGGTATACCATCTGAACGCAAAAAGGGCATTACACGTCAGTCTGTCCAGGATACTGTCAATCTTGGCACCTCTGCGGTGAAGCGCCTGCATAAACCACAGGGCAACGTGAAAGGGGTCATTCCAAAAGCTAGGGGTACATTTTATCCGAAAGGTATCCTCTGTCCTAAATCGTCACAGCCGCTGGGCAAGAGCGCTATTCCAGGGACGACCGGAGCTCGTCGGGCGGTCCAGCGGCAAATAAGACAGCGGACGATCCAGCGGGCTAAAAATGCTGTCAAAGCTCCTGCGGTGGTATTAAAGAAGGCGGTGGCCGTTACGACAAGGACCGCAGCCGCTCTTATCAGCTCTGTTGCCGCCCTGGCTGGAGGCGGTATCCTGCTATTGGCATTGGTGATGATTGTGATCGTTGCCGCTGTTGCCAATTCTCCCTTCGGTCTGTTTTTCGCTCAGGAGCCAAATGCTACAGGCACATTGTCTGTAGCACAGGCTGTTGGTGCTGTAAATATGGCATACAATGAACGATTGGAGCTATTGCAAACTGGGGGCTATGATGATATCATCGTTCATGGGCAGTCACCAGACTGGGTAGAGGTTTTGGCTGTGTTTGCCGTCAAGACGGCCGGGGCTGATGTGGATGGTTTGGATGTAGCTACACTGGACACAGATCGCTTGGACAAGCTGACCGCCGTGTTTTGGGATATGACAGAGATTTCGATATCAGAAGAAACTGTAGACCATCCCGCCAGCGGCAGCACTGAGGCATGGACGGAGACCATACTCCATATTATGATTTCTCCTAAGACCACAGACGAAATGAAGATCAATTATGCCTTCTCACCCTATCAAAACAGCGCCTTGGACGAGCTGCTTTCTGACCGGGCTGCACTGACCGCCTTGGCCGGGGACCTCTCCATTACCGGCGCTGACATACGGGATATACTGGCTGATTTGCCCGCTGACCTGATAGAAGCCAGACAGAATACCGTGCGGACCGCCCTCCAACTTGTGGGCAAAGTCAACTACTTCTGGGGCGGCAAGAGTCGAGTCATCGGTTGGGATGAACGTTGGGGGCAGACCAAGAAAGTCACAGCCTCCGGCAGTTCTACCTCCGGGACCTATCGGCCTTTTGGCCTGGACTGTTCCGGGTTTGTAGATTGGACCTTCAACAACAGCCTAGGATATATCATAGGCCATGGCGGAGGTGCCCGTGCCCAGCACAGCTACTGTACCGATATCTCGCAGGGTGAGGCCCAGCCGGGGGATCTAGCTTTTTACCCCGACGATAGTCATGTTGGTATCATTGTAGGCAGGGATGAGGCTGGTAAGCTCCTGGTTTGCCACTGTTCCAGTGGACGCAACAATGTGGTTGTCACAGAGTTCTCCGCATCTGGTTTTACCGTAGTTGGCAGGCCGGATATTTTTATGCCTTAATAATGTCGAAACCCGTCTCAATTTGAGACACATTAAAAACAGCACCATACTGGCCGAATAATGGCCGTATGGTGCTGTTTTTTGCAATATTATTGGGGAAATGGTAGTATGCTTTGTGGAGGGATGTATTATGCTGATGTGGGAACCGCTTAATATCCTAAGCTATGGAGCTGGGACACCTAGTACGACGCTGGCCCTTATGTCCTGTCAAAATGCCCGGCACGGCCCGCCCTATCCAATTCCGGAGGTACCGATTTACGACGCCGTGATTTTTTGCGATCTGCACAGTGAACCAAGCTGGGTATATGCGCAAGCAACTTTTGTCGCCAAGGCTTGCAGGGAAGTTAATATTCCGTTTTACTGGCTGGACACTGACCTATATGGAGATTTTACTCGCAACTTCGGCTACGCTCGCACTGCCAGCATCCCATTCTGGACACTTGGGGAGGATGGAAAGAAAGGTCGTATGCCCCGGCAATGTACCTACGACTACAAAATCAAGATCATTGAAAAATTCGTGCGCTATGAGTTGCTACGGTATAGACCGAGGGAACGTACCCTACAGTTGGACAAGCACGCCCACGCAATTCACATGGGTATCATGTGGGAGGAACGACGGAGAACTAAGGAGAGCAAGCAAACCTTGTTTGTCAATCACTATCCGCTAGTGGAGATGGGCTGGACACGGACTGAATGCTACGCTTACAACAAAATCGTATGGGGATTGGTGACTAAGGCGAGTTGTTGTCTGTTTTGCCCCTATCACACCAATTATTTTTATCACTATATCCGAGAGCACGAACCAGAGTGCTATGCCCGTGCTCTTCAAGTAGACACGTTGGTGGAGACGCATCAGGCCAGGCCGCCGTTGAGGAGTAAGCTTTTTCTCTCTAAGTCCAGGAAGCGCCTGAGAGATCTGACAGAGGAAGATTGCCGGGATAAGAAAACATTTCTATACTTTCAAAAGCCAATCTGGGACGGCTTTTGATTATCCTCGAATACAGTCGAAAAATGTGTCTCAATTTGAGACGCATTAAGAATGGAGACAGTATGTGGAGCACAAGACAACTATGTCAAGGTATAATTGCCACCGGTTTATTAAGTAAGTTAATCAATCACGAGAAATTTGTATGGAGGTACATCCAGTGCTTTTGCGATTCGGAAAAGAGTATCCAGACTAATAGCTTTAACAATATTTGGAGCCTCGTACGCTGTACCACTTCGCAAAACGCTTCCACTGTTCTGAAAACCTGCCAGCAGATAGACGGCCCGTTGCGGTGGATTGACTTTCTATCTTGGTGGCTCCGGTGCGTCTTCTTCCGCAGTTACATCAATATGGCACACTTCTCTTAGGAAATCTTCTCCCAACGCTGTTGTAAAATATTGGACTGTCAGTCCTCTGCATATTCGAGTAGTTTTTTCCAATAGAATGAAAATCCGTAAATCGTTGCTGGCCTATACGGCAATTCCTGCAATCGTGTTTTTTCGTCTTCCATCAATTCAGGTAGTGGAACATTCACATTTTACATATTGTTTACCTCCATTCCTTTCTGGTTTGCACCAAGTCAATCCTACCGCATGGAGGTATTTATGTTAAGTCTTTTTCTAAATATTTCCCTGTTTTTACTCTATTTAGGCGTGCACTTTACATAACTATTCTCTTTTCATAATCAAATCCCAGGGCCCGCACCGAAGTGTCGATACCCAGACCAAATCAGAGACATGACAGCTTTCTCCAATTTTAAAGCAATCTCGTTCCTTTGATCCACCGCCAGTTTTCTGTGACCAGTAAAACAGCATGTTTCTATTTTCATGGTTTTAAACCCTCATTTTCAAGTGGAATATAGTTTGTAACCCTATGTTCTACCAAAAAATCAGGTTTATAACCAATATTATAAATAGATACATGGGCTACAATATGGCAAAAGGAGCGGTGATCCTTATGATGGATGAAAAAGACTTCTCACTCCGGCTGTCAAAGTTGCGAGGAAAGAAGGGCGTATCCGCCCGTGATATGAGCCTGTCTATTGGGCAGAATGCTGGCTATGTTAATAACATTGAAACCGGAAAATCCATGCCGTCCCTTTCGGGAATTTTCTATATCTGTGAATACTTGGGTATTACACCAGCAGAATTTTTCGATATAAGCTCTGACAACCCCGCCCGCCTGAAGGAACTGATTGGCTACCTCAAGTTGTTGGATGACAGCCAGCTTGAAAATGTCACCGCAATCGTGAAGGGCCTTGTCAAAAAGTAAATCACAACCCCTTTGCCGAAATGCGTCTCAATTTGAGACATAATAAAAACATCCCTAGACTATATTTGCAACAGGTTAAGGCTGTTTCGTTTTTCCTTCATAAAATGATACTATATTTTGTGGCGGGGCTATGCGATATGTTGATATAGAGTGTGCTAAACATTTTGAGTTATAATTCACAGAACATAAAAATACCCTCTAGCACCTGCTGAGCGGACAGATTTGGCTCTCCTTGCCCTGGTGCTTTCTGGTAATGCTTGTGGGAACATACTCTTTGATTTCTTCCCATAGTTTATCTGATGTTGTCTAAGGTTGCGCCCCTTTTCCCCATTGTACCACCCCTGAACATTGATATCATTACTTCGTTTATTTATGGATAGGCTCTAAAAAATGACTTTGTCATAAAGGTATGGTATAATATATTTGAAATCTCACTTTACTCTTTATGAATTTCCCAAGACTGAGGATTTTTTACGTCAATAAGGGATTGAAAGGAGGAGATTCTGGTGAAGCCGGATCAGGACTCAACACTGGAACAGCTGTATCGTTCCTGTTTTCATACTTTAGAAGTCCACGCTTATCATTTTCTTGGCAATTGGAATGATGCACACGTTGCGGCACAAGAAGCCTTTCATATTGCCTGTGAGAAAATCGATGCTCTTATGGAATCGGAGAATCAAATAGGATGGTTGAAAAATACGGTCAAAAATGTTTGCCGCCACATGATTCGGGACAAGCAGCGTCAGAGACTCTTGCTGATATCCCTGGAAGAACTGACTGACAAGGATTTACCACATGTGCCACATACTCTGGATGATGAAGTAGAACAGCCAACAGACTTATTTAAAGGAGATCTTCCCCAAAGGGATTTAGAACTTCTGCAAAAAATCATTGTAGACGGCATTTCTTATGCAGAGGTTGCCAAAGAACTGGACTGCAACATATGGACTTGCCGAAAACGGGTTCAGCGGGCAATTGATAAATTGCGCAAAAAATATCGTGATAAATTTCATGAAGATTTTCAGCTATAAATGTCCAAAATGGGGTGACCTTAGGGCATATCACTACAGGGGGTTTTAATATGGCTAATTTTAAGAACAACAGGAGGTATGAAAACTTAAAGCGTCTTTCCATCGAGGAATTAGAGAGCATGCTGCGTACGGCTCCCTTTTTATCAGATAGTCAGGAAACTTCCGAATACTATGATGCAATTGAGGAGGTGATCTTGGAACGTGAAACGGAAACCCCCACAGGGCGGCTTTCCAATCTTGACAGCTCTTGGGAAGAGTTCCAGCAGCAATATGCCTCCCCGGAAGGTCGGGGCATGAGGCTGTATTCAGAAGAAAAATGGGATGAAATATCCGTTCTTTCCACTAAAACCAATAGGTCCCACTCAAAGAGCCTATTACGTAAAGTTGTCCCACTTGCGGCTGTGATTGCAGTTGTATTCATGTCCATGATTGTAATCCAGGCCGCTGGCATCGATATCTTTGGCTCACTGGCCCGTTGGACGGAGAAGACATTCCACTTTAATGGTTGGAGAGAAACATCTGCAACAGATGCAATATGTCCACAGGTTGGGGATGAAACCTACCTTGCAATCCAAGCGGAGGTTGATAAGTTGGATATTGATATTCCAGTCGCCCCGACGTGGTTCCCCGATGGATATGAGTTGGAGGAAATCAAAGCGTCTTCCTCCGATATTACCGAATGGAAGCGGGTCAATTGCCTTTTCAAAAATGAAAACGGTCAAACCATCACTTTGCATATTACGAAATATGAAAAAGATTCTGATATCAGTAATTTAGTATTTGAAAAAGATAGCCAGTCGGTAACGGAATATCTCGGCAATAGCAAACTGTTTTATATCATGTCAAATAACAGAAGGAAGTTTGCTACTTGGTCGAATGGACAAGTTGTTGTTTTAATCAATTGCGAACTTTCAGAAGAAACTATTAAAACCATGATTGATTCTATTGGAGGTTAGAAACCGTGAAACATTCTATTTCTATGGCTTTTTGCCTAATCCTTATAGTATCCTTTTTTTCATTCCCTGCCAAAGCATCTACATACGCAAGTGACTATTTGCAGGATTATGATGCGACCCTATCGACAGGCAGTCGCTCTGGGCAACTAGTTCTGACTTTTTATGTAGATTCATTTGATTACATGAAATCCCTTGGCATTTCAAGCATTGCAGTATATACTTCCGACAATTCATATGTGAAAACGATTAGTGGTTCCACGTCAAACGGCTTACTAGCCGCTAACACATTCTCCCATAGTGGAACATATACTGTCATTGATTTAACTCCAGGACAGAAATACTATCTCCGCCTTACCTTTGTGGCAAGAGATTCTTATAGCGGAGATTCTAAAATATTCACTACGAATACCGCTATGGTAGCAAGGTAGGTTGCTACAAACATAGCCCGCCGGATTTTAGATTAGTCAAAATCCGGCGGGTTATGTTGTTATTTAAAAGTAATCAGCATCTTGTCAAGGAAAATAGAATTATAGAAAATAGTCCCGAGAAATCTTGAGAAATCTCAAGATATCCCGGGATTTCTCAAGAAAAGGTGAGACATTCGAAATTTATAGAGGAGGAGAAGCGGAAATCATACCACTATTTACTCTGGGAACTGGAACAGGTCTGGAAGGTGAGCCTGACAGACTAAAACTGTGCTGCTAATCTGATGCCAATCTTGGCTCCGTCAGATTTTACAATCCCGTAATACGTTCTCTACCTGACTAATGATGGCCAGAGGGGAAATTTAATTTCTTGTGAGGTTTGACGGTTACGCTATATTTGTGCATTCCAACAAAAAACGACATTTCAAATAATTCTTTCCAGCAGATGTCCAATTTACCTATGTTTCAAGGCATATATCAGTGAAAGCACATATAGAGGGCTTTCGCTTAGAAGAAGCTCCGTATCCTATATGGAGCTGAAAATCGAAACCAACAATCCCACACCACCGGGGGCGAGAAAGGAGTAATCCAATGCAGTAACAAATGAGCTAATCGTATCTAAAATCAAATAAAGAGAGGTATTGTTATGAAAAATCTCAAAAAGACTCTATCCTTTATTCTGGCCCTTGTGATGTGTATGAGTTTGTGTGTTCCGGCGTTTGCGGATGGAAAAATGAGCTTTACCGCAGAGGAGTTGCAAGAAATTGTTGCAACTAACAAAAAAATTGACAATTTTATGCATTCGCAGGGGATTACAAGAGCTGGCGATTTTTGTATGCTAAATATGACAGTGATCCGCCAAGAGAATGAACGTTATTGTGGGCCAGCGGCTTGCTGCATGGTAGCAAATACTCTTAATCTTGAAAATTTGACTCAAGAGGCAATGGCAGGACGCTTGGGGACGCAGAATGGAGGAACTAGTTCCGATCAGATTGCCGATACTTTGAATGATCTTCTAAAGGAAAAAGGGAGATCGGATCGTTATCAATTGACAAAAATTTCCGAATCCAGTTTGATTGATTCTGCGCTCTATAGCCTTGCAAATGGATACCCCGTTGTTGTCAATGTCAAAGAAATGCCAAGATACACAGTAAATGTAGGACACTTTATCGTAATCCGCGGCTATTATGCAGCAGCTCATGGAGACTCGGGAGTCAGCAATTTCCATATTTGTGACCCGCATTATAAATATTATGGACCCTATGAATATCCAATGGAAACAATAGTTAATGCGAGCAAGTCCTCTATGTATGGAAAATTTGTACGTCTTGAATAAAGGAACTGTAAGAATAGTCGAAAACAAGTATAGGCTAAGGCGTGCCCCTTTCGGGTATTGTATGATTTGAGGATGGATATCCGGGTCTGTCATACACCCATCCCCTTAATAAAATACGTGTTCAGACGCTTCCTGTAGGTTATCCAATTGCTGATATAGTCAATGCGGTTAAAAGCGGATAACAGTTCTTCGTTTCCCAAACTCCGGGCGAGAAACATTACCGATTTTCAACCGCATTGACTATAACCTCCTTTATAACCTATTCACAAAAGACAGCTACTCGAAAATTGTATGTCTGAGCTTATGTGAACAGATATTAGAAAGAGAGGTGTATAGAAATTTGTTCTAATAGTACTGAGGTGCATTATGAAAAGATACAAATTATGGATATTCCTTCTGCTGGTATGTATATTACTCTCTTCTTGTGCTTCAAAAAGTCAACAAATTGCAGGAATCAAAAACTTTGATACCATAAATCTGGGATCATTTGACCGAAGATCTAATGAAAGCGCAAGAATTTTATGCGCAAATAGTTCGAAAATCCTTGTAAACATCAGCCTTGATTACCAAGAAGGCGACCCTGCTTATCATGAAGTGGGGATAAGCAGTGAAACGAAGTATCTTGCAATTTATGATGCGGAAAATTTATCTTGCGTATCTCGTTTAGATGTTGACGAAAGAGAATATTGTATTTCGGGTATTCTTTTGCAAGATGATGTTGTGTATTCTGCTGTGTTTTATGATGTACAACATTCGGTTTTTGAATATAGAATTGTTCGTGTTAACAAGGAAGGCCAGAGAACGATTATAGAACAAGGACCTTGTCCTGGAACAGGATATGATGAACCGTATCTTAATGCCCTTGGCGAAGATGTATTTGCATATAGCTATCATAATATCAGTGACAATACTTTTGGCGTAAATGTTGTTTTGGAAAATAACAACATAGAGCCGCAACTTCGGCTAGAAGGAAATGACGGTGCTGAACATTTTATGTCACTTTTTAGCGGAGACGGTTCGCAGTATATCTATTATGCGATAGTAGATGGGAAAGGTACGGTATTTGTTGGGGACACGGATGGAATTCAACATCAATTCTGTTTAGATAAAGATGAACAGATATATGATTATTGTTTCCTTAACGACGCAAAAGCAATATTATTCACAAGGCCGGGGATATCTGCGAGCCATAAGGACGATCAATTAGTAATCAGATCACTGGAAGGTGAACTGCTCAGTGCGGTAGAAAGTGGTCCTTGTTATCGCCTGAAATCAGATAATCTATATTCCGCACTTTGTATTAACGAAAAATATCAACCATATTTCATCACTGTGTCAGAGAATATGCAGGATATTCAGATTGATTCATTAGATATCTCTTCGCAACCCATGCTATTCTACTCAATTGCTCCTGCTAAATTTCTAATACACAATTATACGTGCTTGGATGATACTGAACTACTTTCTTTATTCTGCGGATAAGGTTCATGTATTAGCATCAAATGCCCCAATGTTATAACATGATGGATAAAACTACCAAGAAGAATAAAAAGCACAAACGGAGTTCGAGCCACCACCTATGCAAAGGTTGAGAAGCATTATGAGGATGGGTAATACAGACATTCTTAAAACCCTTCTAGTTCAATTTCTGCCCACAGTGACCACGGAGACGCATAAATTCTCCATCAAAAGAAACAGAGCATCGGGAAGTAAATATGCAAGCGGGACGGTTTCATTCCGCCCCGCTTGCTTTCTATGTAAAGATGTCGAAATGTGTCTCAGATTGAGGCGTATTTTGGAAGGAGGCTTACCTACATGACCTATCGCGCACTGACCATCGGGCCATCTGACAATCTGCTTTCTACACTAAAAAATAAGTTGGCCCAACATGACCTGCCTTTTGAATGAACGCATACACTGAGCAATCCATGATATAATAATAAAATAATTTAAAATTGTCTAAATATGTCTCAATTTGAGACGCATTATGGAAGGAGCCTCACCCGGATGAATTACCAAGCATTAGCCATCGGGTTATCTGATGAGCTGTTTGCTGAACTTAAAAACAGGCTGGCCCAATACGATCTTCATTTTGTACCATCTGCGACAATTAAGGAAGCGAACCGCCTTTTGAATACAAGAATTTTTCATCTTTTGATTGCGAATTTAGAGTTTTTGCGAGATATCCAACAGACTGATTGGCTGTCCAGTATCAGGCATATCAGCTTTGTTCCAGTTGTTATTCTAACTGATACGCCGAAAGAAGATATGGGGGTCATGATAGGGCTTGGTATGGACATATGTGTCTCGAACAAAGAATCTCACTCTGTGATTGCGGATTTGATGCACGCTCAACTCCGGAGATATACCGAATACAATCATTTCAATAATCCGGGAAGTACTGAGACCGCTCCTTTTCGGGAAGGGGATATTTTTATAGACCCACCCCGCCGCATCGTAGAGGTGAGGGGACTGCCAGTTGAGCTGCGGCCCCGTGAGTTCGCTCTGCTACTGTACTTCATGCAAAACTCCAACATTGTATTAACTTCCACACAGATATGTGAAAATGCCTGGGGAATGACGGAAGGTTACGATCATGGTGTTTCCCACCCGGTTTACCTTCTTCGACGCATTATTGAGCCTGACCCGGATAATCCTGTTTACATCCATACAGTCCGGCGGGTAGGCTATCGGTTTATCCCGAATTATGTCGAAACTTGCGATAAGTGTGAGTATAGTGTCAGTTAGTTGTGAGGATATTGTCGGAATTAAGTGGTAGATTGTCCTTATCTCAAAAGAAAGGACAGTCCTCATGAAATACAATCCGACTATCAAAACCAAATTTATACCTTTAGTCAAACAGGCCGTTGTCCCAAATCACGGGACAGCGGCCTGTTTCTATTCGACAAAAAGCGAGCGGTTTCATCAAAGGGGCAACTGCCCAGCTATATCTAAGAATGTCGAAAAAAACCTTTCTTTAACCAAAAAGACCAAAGAACAAGAAAACCGGGCAGAATACCCCCTTTCGCTTGTAATAATGTTAGAGGGAAAATTCAAGACCTCTATTCCGAGGGGGTGAAAGTATGAGTATGGAACAAAATAAGCGGCACGCTTTTGATGCGGCTGAAGTGCACGCATATTGACACCCACGCTGAGGCCTAAGAAGCGATAGATTTCACCCATCCACTCAGCATCACGATTGGCTAGATACTCATTGACGGTAATTACATGCAGGCCCTTTTGTGCCAATGCGTTCAAATATACGCACATTACGGCTGTCAAGGTTTTACCTTCACCGGTTTTCATTTCCGCAATACGCCCCTGATGCATCACGATACCACCCATCAGCTGCACCGGGAAATGACGCATGTTCAGCACATTCGTTCTCGAAGAAGCCTCCCGCACAACGGCATATGCTTCCGGCAGAATATCATCCAGAGTCTCCCCGTCCGCAAGCCTCTTCTTAAATTCCCTGGTCTTGCCCTTCAGTTCATCGTCCGACAGCTTCTGTATCTCCGGTTCCAGCGCCTCTACCGCGTCCACGATCGGATAGATCCTCTTCAACTCATTTTCGCTATGTGTTCCGAATATTTTCTGTATTAAACCCATATTGATAAAGCTCCTTGTCAGTAATTATGGTCACAGTACAACCACTTTATTCCCCATTTTAGCACTATCCGGTGTGCAATTCAACTAATTTATGAAGTGTTCACAAACTGTTATCATACATTCCTTATCGAAATCGCCGGATTTCTTCATAGGGGATCCCTCCCCCGAAGAGATCTAACGCACTTCCTATCGTGAAATCAACCCTTCCATCCGAAAGAACACGAAGACGTTCCAGGTCCTCCAGGCTTCCGATCCCGCCTGCATATGTGACCGCATTCTTCTCATGCCTGCCAAGCAGCCTTACCAGATCTTCCTCTATACCGGACGCCCTGCCTTCCACGTCTACACCGTGCACCAGGAATTCGCTGCAATATCCGGCGATCTCTTCTAGGACCTCCTGTGTCAGTTTTACCTCGGTGAACGTCTGCCAGCGGTTTGTCACGATATAATAATCCCCGTCCTTTTTCCGGCAGCTTAAATCCACCACGATTCTTTCCTTTCCGACTGCGCGCTTTAGTTTCTCAAGATTCTCCCAGCGTATCCGCCCCTCCTGGAACACATAGGACGTCACGATTACATGGCTTGCCCCCATGTCAAGAAACTTTTCCGCATTGTCCGCCCGTATGCCCCCTCCGGCCTGAAGTCCTCCCGGATATGCCGCCAGGGCTTCCTCCGCCTGCTTAAGGGTCTCCCCATAATACTCCGAGGCCGGCGGATTAAGCAGGATGACATGCCCCCCCGAAAGCCCGTCTCTTTGGTACATCTCCGCAAAATATCCTGCCCGTCTCTCTGACGTAAAGTTTGTTTCCGCATGGTTTTCTTCATCTTTAAGGCTTCCGCCCACAATTTGTTTTACCTTCCCGTTATGTATGTCAATACATGGCCTGAATCTCATACATGCCTCCTCTAAAATATACTGCCTACAAGTGTACCACATTTTTTCCCGTGATGCAAAAACAAGGACGGGCATGCAAAAGCTGCCCATCCCTTGTTCCGCTTACCGGTCTGTCTCTGTCTTGTCGCGACTGTCATTGTTATCTCCGTTATTATTGTCTACGCCGTCCTTTACATCGTCGCCAAGGTCATCCATGCCGTCCTTTACGTCGTCGCCGATTTCATCCACAACTCCCTCGCCATCTCCATTCTGGTTCTCGTTTCCGTTTGTTGCGTCATTTACATCTCCGGCATCATCAGCCTTTCCGTTCTGGGTCGTACCATCCTGTCCGGCGCCGTTGTCATCTGCATTCTCATTGCTTCCGCAGGCCGTCATGCCTGCAATCGTTCCCACACAGAGAAGTGCGAGAAATAATCTTTTTAACTGTTTCATGTTTCGTCTCCCTTTCATGTTCATGTATATTTATCTGTTTATCAAGTAATACTTGTTGCTAGTAATATCTGCAAAACACAGGATAATATACCTGAAACAGTTTATTGTACATGGTATTTTTTAACATTAAAAAATGCGACTATACCCGCTCTGCGATCTGGCCGCTCCGGTAAGCCAGAAGAAGCACCTCCAGATCCGCGATCTGTTCTCTTAAGTCGCGGCCCACATCCGTGTCCCCCACCAGCTTCCTCTCCAGCACCCGGTTCACGATCGTGCTGTCCGAATGAATATCGCTCTCCCTCTCTATCGCCGCTTCCGTCGACTCGAAGGGTTCATGCGCAACAAGGATCAGCCCGTAGGAATTCGAGATCAGCGTATAGCCTGCGATCCCCGTCTCCTTCTGATACGCCCTGGAGAATCCTCCGTCAATGACCATCACCTTGCCGCCGCATTTGACCGGACTCTCGCCGTTCTTGCTCTTGACAGGCACATGTCCGTTAATGATATGCGTCCCCTCCGGCAAAAGGCCGAATTCCTTCAGGATCCGATTCACCACCTTCTCGTCCTCCAAGAGGCTGTAATACGGATTCTTCTTCTCCTTATGCGTCTCCTTCTCCGCCAGGAAATACCGCTCAAAGGTCGCCATCTTGTCCTTGCCGAACAGAGGAGAGCCTTCACTGAGCCAGATATACCACATCATATCCTTGCCCCTCTCCCTCTCCTTGGCGTCAAGGGCA
>OFFH01001095.1_pt1 | contig 15079 bp, 11 predicted proteins | sample 1521341 | NCBI WGS metagenome assembly OFFH01 (sample SAMEA3504108, study PRJEB24116) | mouse gut metagenome | biome: mouse gut; feature: mouse-associated habitat; material: faeces | place: Denmark | collected 2011 | reverse complement strand
ATTATGACAATAAACTCTATGTTAGTTCGGCTCCTGTTTGCGATGATTTGTTGATTAAACCCAATTTATCAGAGACCACTCGTGAACTTAGCTATCGCATAGCATCGCCGGCAGAACAAGATATTCAAATAAGCTTTGATGCGGCTCCCGCTATGACAGCAGCATATAATTTGATTTACAATGATAATGCAACTGCACTGGACTCATATTTTTATAATATACCGACAAAAACTGCCACTATTAAGGCAGGGGATATTTCCAGTGATAATATTGTGATTGACTTTAAGAATACCAACGAATTGGATAAGTCAAAACGATATGTATTGCCTGTCACCATTATAGATGCATCCAATATTGATGTACTCGAAAGTGCCCGTACTGCTTATTTCATATTTAAGGGTGCTGCCCTTATTAATGTAGTGGCAAATATCAAACAGATCTATTTCCCAATTAGCTGGAAGAGCAGTGTGAATAATCTTTCTACTGTTACTGTTGAAGCTTTGGTTCGTAGTGAAGACTGGGTAGCAGGACGTGAAAATCCTCTAAGTTCTGTTTTCGGTATTGAAGGTCACTTCCTTGTACGTGTTGGTGATGCCGACCGTCCGCGTGATCAAGTTCAGGTAGTAGCTCCCGGTGGTAATTTTCCAGGTCCGAATGTTGTTCCGGGCTTACCGGTTAATGAGTGGGTACACATTGCCATTGTTTATGATAATACGACAAAAGAACGAATCTATTATAAAGATGGTGTGGCTGTTTATAAAGACGGAGCCACTTCGGGCAATGTATCCTTGAACAGTAATTGCCATATTGGTTATGCATATGACAATACTCGTTGGTTGCCGGGAGATATTTCAGAAGTCCGGGTGTGGTCAGTGCAAAGAACGGCAGAGCAAATTGCTACTAATCCTTATGAAGTAGATCCTGCCAGTGAAGGACTGGTTGCGTACTGGAAATTTAATGAAGGTGCCGGAAAGGCTATTACCGACCATACTGGACATGGTAATGATATTGTAGGTACGGGCGATCCTACTTGGGTAAAAGTAGAGATCCCTAAGATAAATTAATTGTTGGTTTAATGTTTTATTCAAGAATTCATTATGAATATGAAATATATAACTTCGGGTTTGTTAGCTGCCATGATTGTGAGCAGTACTGCATTCTTGACCTCTTGTGCTGATGATCTTGAGGTTGGAAAGAATATTGATGAGTCGGTCTACAGTGGCATTTATGAAAATAATGCATATCTGCGTGATGGAAAGTCGAACTTGGTTTCTAAGGTTGTCGAATTACACGGTGAGACTTATGCCACTACCGTAAAAATGGGGTTGAGCAAGACGCCTAATACAGCTACATCGGCAAAAGTGAAAATTGATGCTGCTTATTTGGAAACGTATAATAAAGCGCATAATACCGATTTTGCATTGTATCCGCAGGATTTGGTTACCTTTGCTGATGAAGGAATACTGACTGTGAACGCTAATACTAAATCGGCGGAGGTAGAGATGACTATTCGGGCAGGAGAAGGTTTGCAGGAAGATAAAACCTATGCTATTCCGGTAGCTATCAGTGATCAGAGCAGTGATATCACTATTAAAGATGAAAATGCAAAACATTGTATTTACTTGGTGAAAGATATGCGAAATGCCGGTGATACTTATAAAGGTGAAGATGTTGTAAAGGGCTATTTGTTTTTCGAGGTAAATGCCGTTAATCCATTGAATACTTTTTCTTTTCAATTAGAAAACGGTAAACTTATGTGGGATGTTATTGTGCTGTTTGCTGCTAATATTAATTATGATTCTGAAGCAGGACGTCCACGTGTACAGTGTAATCCGAATGTACAATATCTGTTGGATAACAATGAAACTTTTTTGCAGCCTCTTCGTAAACGGGGTGTTAAGGTTCTGTTAGGGTTACTTGGAAATCATGACATTACAGGTTTAGCTCAACTTTCTGATCAGGGTGCAAAAGACTTTGCCCGCGAAGTGGCTCAGTATTGTAAAGCATACAATTTGGATGGAGTAAATTATGATGATGAATATTCAAAATCTCCAGATTTGAGTAACCCGTCTCTTACTACTCCGAGTAGAGCTGCAGCGGCTCGTCTTTGTTATGAGACTAAGTTGGCAATGCCTGATAAGTTAGTAACTGTATTTGCGTATGGTCAAATGTTTGGAGCAACTACAGTTGATGGTGTGGATGTGAGTGAATGGATTGATATTGCTGTTCCAAACTATGGTGCCAGTGTGCATCCAATTGGGAATATGACTTATGAACAATGTGCAGGTATAGCGATGGAATTCCATTTAGGTATTGGTGGTACTTTATCACCGTCAGTGGCTCGGGACTTGATGAGTTTTGGATTCGGTTGGTATATGGGATTTGCTCCGAGTCCAGAAAAATATTCAAGTATTTTTAATCGTTTGACCGGTGCTGAAACATTGTATGGATCTCAAATAAAACAACCTACAATATTCTATAAGAAGGATGATCCGACGCCTTACAAATATCCGGATGATCTTCGATAAGAACAGTAAATGTAAAGCTTTCCATAGCGATTGGTATCTTAATCGCTATGGAGAAATAAAAACAAATAAAAAACAAGAATATGAAAGCACATTATAAACTCTTTTTATCTCTGGCAATAGGTTCATTCGTTACTTTTGCCGGATGTCAGGATGATGAGGTGGTAGATTTGGTTAAATATCCGGTGAATCAGCCTGCTATAACGATTGACGATGCGGAAGGAGCGTCCAAAGCGATGTTGACTGCGGTTTACAAATCTGATGGTACATTGGAATTAGATGGTCTTGCCACTAGAACTTATACATTCCATTTTGCTGCATCACCGGAAGATGCTACAGTGACTTTTGATATTATAAATACTAATATCCCCAAAGAAAATATAGAGATCAGTACCACTAAAGTAGTTCTTCCGGCCGGTTCAACAGATGCTTCTGTCACTGTGGCTTTAAAGGATGAAGATTTTAACTTTGCAGCATCCAATTATGATGCGACTACTTATGAATTGGGAGTGAAAGCCAGTGTGGAAGGATATAAGATAGGAACTGAACCAATAGAATCTAAAGTGGTAATAGAGAAGGAGGCATACTCCGCTTCATGCTATGTGGTTGGTGAGAATGGAAATAGCGCAACATTCGAACGCGCTTTCTCTCAAGGAACGATTGTTAACCCTGATCCTATATCCTATACCTTCAAGATGAAGTTGGATAAGCCGGCAAGAAAAGACGTAAAGGTGAAACTTGCCACTACAGGGCTGGGCGAACAATTTATGAATGATATCACTGTTACTCCTGCTGAAATCATCATACCTGCTGGAGAGTTAGAATCAGCAGATATTACATGGTCTATTACCGACGCCTTCTTGTTGACAACTGCAGATCCTGAAACTTATACGCTGGTGGTGACTGCTTCGGCAGAAAGTGAAGACCCTGTTGTTGTAGAAAACAAGGAGGAAAACTTCCTTACTTTCAATGTCAATAAAGTATTCAGAAACTTTGGATATATATCTGATAAGATTACTAATTGGGTTGAACTGGATAAAACAGGTTGGTCGGTAGAATTGGATCCGGGTCTTCGGCAGAATGGTAATCTGCTTATTGACGGCAAAGGTGGAAGTGGTGGAAATAGTGTCTATAGGTCTGCTGATTGGTGGTTTGTAGTTGATATGAAGTCGGAAAAGACTATGACCGGTTTTGGCATTGATTATTATGAAAATGGTACACCATCATCTCCTAAAAAGGTAACTATTTCTACCTCAATGGATAATGTAACATGGGTTACACAAGGTACAGTTGATACTCCTCAGATTGATAGCCATTATTTCCAATTCTTTATTCCGCAAAATGCTCGCTATGTGAAGGTTGAATTGGCGGGACTTTATAACAGATATCTTGATGTAACTGAAGTTTATGTCTACAACGCTCAGTAAGGTCTAGTCATTAGCATACAAGTTAATTTTAGAGCCGGGCTTCATTCAGAAAGCCTGGCTCTTTTTTTTGTATTTCTATAATTCAATAGTTGATTAAATGTATAATTTATTCAACTGCTACCTTCATTATATCTACTTAGAAAACAAACCTCATCCCCCCCTTTTTCTCCGCCTGCTTGTATTTCTTAATCTCCATTGAAAGATACTTCATTTGTTGAGCAAACATGAAATTACGGATAGGGCATAAGTCCGGTTCCTCATCATCTTGAGGACGTGATGCTTCCAATGCCTGATAATATTCCAGTTTGTCCTCTTTGAAGATAGTGGCTAAAGGAAGTTGATGATAAGAGAGGATATAGTTCATCAATAAACGTGAAGTTCTCCCGTTTCCATCAGCAAACGGATGAATACTGACTAGATAAAAATGGGCGTCGAAAGCTAACTGATAGATAGAGTCGGGCGTCTGAACTTGTTTGATACGCTGATTTAGTATTTCGCATAGACGGGTTACTTCACGTTCTACTTTTTGATAGTTTACGAAGTAACGGTCACCTACATGTACGGAAGATTTGCGCCAGTCTCCTTTAGAAGAATCATAATCTCCTGCGCTGGAATGAATTATACTTCCTGTTGTACGCATTACGTGGGCAGAAATTTCCTGTATAAAAACAGGAGTAATTTCACGTCTCTTCTTGGCTTGTTCCACTATAAAACGCAAAGCTTCGAAATGATCCTTCACCATATTATGATCGTACAACGGCTTTCCCTTGGCGGTGATACCATCTACAATTAACAATCGACTTTCTTCTTCGGTGAGTGAAGAACCTTCTATTGCTGTGGAATGATGAGAGATGAAAATCTCGTTCATGAGTTCGAAATTCATAGCCTCTTTCAACTTCAATTCCTTAAATTCCTCTAGTAATGGGTGTATGGACATATTTTTATAGATTATTGTGGCAAATATAAACAATTTATAGTGAAAAAAAGATAGTGGTATGAGGATATTAGGTCAACTACATTAACATTATATCACCTTGATTAATGTTTGTGCCAACGGCTTGGCACAACTGTGCCATCACGGTGTCATTACTGTGCCAAGCCGTTGGCACAGTCGTTTCATCCCTATGTGACACTTGTGTCGATAGGATGTGACAGTCGTGTCCTTCGGATGTAACAGTTGTGTCGCCCGAATGTGGCGATTATGTCAGTTGGGAAATACGATTACCAGTCGTAGGCTTCGACGTATGCATCAAACTGTTGCGGGGTGGAGACGCCGCAGTTCTTGAGGATATTCAATATGTGTTGTTGTTCGGAAAGGGAGAGAAGGCGTTCGCCTTTGCGTGAGCGGTAATAGGTTCTACGGCCGAGGTAGCTCATTAGATGTAGGATGACGGTTTGCATCTGTTTGTAGGGAAGATTCTCCAGCATTCTGATGAATCCCTTAGCATAACGTACTTTGGCATTAGAACGATAATAAGGACAATTCCCTTGTTGGGCAGCGAGATGTTTGGGACTGATGATAACCCAGTGTTCAATCTTTTCCGGTGCGCTTTGTGCTGTAAGTTGTCTTAAACAAGTGTTTGCTTTTGAACATTCTCGGTTGAGGCACATTGCGTACTGATAGGGGACTTTTTCGAAGTCTATTTTTTCTTCCATGATTATAGGTTGTTTAATCAATATGTTAATCTTAATCTTCCGCCAGCCACTTCTCTATGTTTCTTGTTTTGCTGGAGAAGTTTACCCCTATCCGAAGTAACTTTCGAGAATCTGCTTCGAACGGGAGGGCATAATGTTTTTCTTTGATTTGTTGCAGAGCCTCTTCCGCAGTGCCGTTCAGCTTGAATTCCATAATGTAGATGTACTGGTCTGTTTGCAATACGAGGTCGATGCGTCCTTCGTTTGTGTGATATTCCACTTTTGTGTAGAATCCCATCAGTTTGAAGACGATGAAAAGTACATTCTGATAGTGCAGTTCCAGTTCGCGTTCTTTATTGTCGGTGTGGCCGGTAATCGTTTCATAAGGGGTGTCGGCAAAGAAACTTTGTAAACGGCGGAAGAAACTGTTGTAGTCTCCCTGCTCTATTTCTTTCACGAACTTTCCTATTTCGAATGCAGACCTGCTTGTGCTTACATTCGCGTAGAATGGGAGAAGAAACCTAACGAACCCTTCCTCTACTTCACGGTTCGGAAAACCAAGGCGGTAAGTTCCGAAACGGGCATCGTAATCCTTTATGGTCAGATAACCGCTTTGATAAATTACCGGAATGGGATCGGTATCCGCACTGTCTATTCCGTCCAATACATCGACCGATGTCTCTTCGTGAGTAATATGGGTAAGGTCGTAGTTGTGCTTTTGCAACAGGGTGACGAGATAAGTGGGTGTCCCTGTAGCAAACCAGTAGCTGCCGAACTCTTTCCGTTTGAATGTATGGAGCAGGCTGAAAGGATTGTACATGCCAACGGAGTTGTGCGTGAAGTGATAACCGTCATAATATTGTTTTACTTTCTCGCGGGCAGCTTCGTAGGTCATTCCATTTGCATCCGCCAGTTCGTGCAGGTCATCCTTGAAGTTTATCTCTAGTTCCCGGTCGCTGATGCCACAGATTTCGATATATTCGTTCCACATTGATATGTCGTCCAGATTGTTCAGGTCGCTGAATACGCTGACCTTGCTGAATTTGGTCACTCCCGTCAATATCCCGAAACGGATGCAGCCGTCTTTGCTTTTCAGTGCTCCGTAGAACCCTTTCAGCGTATTGCGGTAAGACGTTTGCAACGCCTCGTTGCCGATAGCCTGAAGCATGGGCTTGTCATATTCGTCAACGAGGATAACTACACGTTGGCCTGTCTTTTCGTATGCCCGTTGAATGATTCCTTCAAATCGTGATGCTAATGATTTTTCGGCGGGGTCGCTTCCATAGAGCTGTTCCCAAGCGGATAGGGCACGTTCTAATTTCAGTTCCAGGTTTTGGGGGATACTGTAGTTTTCGGTGTTTAAATCTAAATGCAGGATGGGATAGGCAATCCACTCTTTTTCCAGTTTCTCCATTGCTAGTCCGGTAAAGAGTTCCTTTTTCCCTTGAAAGTAAGCTTCGAGGGTGGAAATCAACAAGCTTTTGCCAAAGCGGCGGGGACGGCTGAGGAAGTAATAACGTCCGGTTTTTGCAAGATTGTAGATTATCTCTGTTTTGTCTACATAGTAGTAGCCATCTTTTCGGAGACTTTCAAAGTTTTGGATACCGATTGGATAAAGTTTGCTCATAATCTCTGCTTTTATAATAGGAATAAGAACAAAGATACGAAGAATTTTCTGTCACAGAAGATAATTGAGGAATTTTTATGCAGATGATGTCCGCAATAAACAGGAGGTAGACTGAAATTGCCGGAAAACACCTCAGCGAGAAATGAGATGGATTCCGGCAATGTTTTAACTATGTATTTACGGAGAAAGGATTATTGTTCTTTAGAGAAAGAATAAGGCATATCCTCTTCTTTGGTTCCTCTGTTCACATTCGGCCGATTACTCATGTTTACTTTGATAGTACCTCCCTTGAACAAATCTTCGTGATGCAGATAGTTCTTGGTATAATCAGTACCATTGAAGCTCATGGAATCAATATAGAAATTCTCCTTGCTGTTATTCGGCGCGTCGATAACAAGATTATTGCCGTTCTCGAAGTGAAGAGTAGCCTTTTTGAACAGAGGAGCTTCCATCACATATTAAAGAGGGGTGGCTGAAAGCCGGGGTGGTAGGTAAAATAAGGTTGTATCTAATTTGCTATGAATAAAAGAATTGTGTGTTCACCTACCACCTCCCCCTGCGGGTACTCCTCCTTCCCGAAGGAGGAGAATGGAGATACTACCGACTTTTTAGTCAGTCTCATTTTAGATACTATTGACTTTTTTAGTCTGCCTCAATTGGGAGAATTGTTACTTCCCCATTGTGTAGGATGGTCAGTCATTTTGATCTCCATGATTCCGCCCGCTACAATGTCCTGATGTCCGAAGAATGGCGTGTCCAAAGGTTTGCCGTTCAGTGATACGCTTTCGATGTATTTGTTGCTTTTAGAGTTGTTCTTCACCACGATGCTGAATGTCTTTTCATCGGGGAGATTGATCACAGCTTTGTCGAAAGCCGGACGTCCGATAGAATACACTGGTTTGCCCGGGCATACCTGATAGAATCCCACCGAGTTGAGTATGTACCAGGCAGACATCTGTCCGCAGTCTTCATTGCCGGATAATCCGTCGACGTTGTTGGCATACTGGCTCCGGTAGACACTGTCTACTAATTCCTGCGTTCTCCACGGGCGATTCACATAGTTGTACAGATGAATCACGTGATGACTCGGCTCGTTGCCATGTGCATACTGACCGATCAGTCCGCTGATATCTGCCGAGGTGGTTTCTCCGTCCAGACTTGAGTCGGCTGTAAACAGCGAATCCAGCTTTTCTACAAAAGCGTCCTCGCCTCCCATCAGTTTCACAAGTCCTTCCACATCGTGCGGAACAAACCAAGTCCACTGCCAGGCGGTTCCTTCACAATAGTCATCACTACGGTGAGTGGAGGCACGCGGGTTGAATGGGGTGCGCCATTCGCCATTCGAATCCAGTCCGCGCATGAAGCGGGTCGATTTGTCAAAATAGAATTCGTAGGCTTTGGCGAAACGTTCATACTTTGCTTTGTTTTCGAAGTCGTTCATCGCTTCGGCAAAGATGGAGATACACCAGTCGTCGTAGGCATATTCCAGCGCTTTGGCTACAGATTCGTTTTCGCGGTCGCAGGGGATGTAGCCGATAGCGTTTTTATAATACTTCGCTTTAGGCATCAGATGCGGCAGCACCAGATCGGGGCATTTGATGCCTGTCGTGTCATATTCGGCTGTCCGCAGGCTGGCTTTGTATGCTTCGTGAGCATCAAAATTGCGGTAACCTTTCATATAGGCGTCCACGATAACGGGAACTGCATGATATCCGATCATCGTTCCGGTGTAGTTGGAAGCCAGATCCCACATCGGGTATATTCCGCCTTCCTGATGTTTCCTGATCAGTGAGTTGATGAACTGATTGTTCAGATTCGGGTCGATGATCGTCATTAGCGGGTGCAGTGCGCGGAACGTATCCCATAGGGAGAAGACAGTATACAGCGGATTGATGGTATCTCCCTGATGTACTTCGAGGTCCATGCCGAGATAGCGTCCGTCCGCATCCGTAAACAGGTTCGGGCTGATGGCAGTGTGATACAGGGCGGTATAGAAAATGGTTTTATCTTCTTTATCGGAAGTGGTGATGTCTATTTTAGACAGATAATTGTTCCAGGCAGTACGGGCATCTTTTCGTATCTTGTCGAAGTCCCATTCGGGAATTTCGGATTCCACATTCTTGCGTGCACCGGCGATATCGACAGCGGATACGCCTACTTTTACCAGCACTTCTTCGTCTTTCTTTGTATTGAAGTGCAGCAGCGCTTTGCATACAGGCAGGCGCTTGCCGTTGTCCATCGTGACAGAATCGGTGATGAGGGTGTATGCGAACGGTTTGGAGAACTTGGCGTAGAAGTTAATATACTGGTCGAAAGCCCAGTAAGTCGTCTTCTTGTGTCCGCAGATTTCCGTGTCGCTGATAACTACGATTTCCATCTCGTGGTTGGTCTGCCGTTGCAGGCTGTAGTCCAGATCGATGATGAATCCGGATTCTGTGCTTTCGGGGAAAGTGTAGCGGTGGATGGCACCGCGCTTGGTAGCCGTGAGCTCTGCTTTTACCTGATAGGTGTCGAGGAAGACGGAGTAATATCCGGGTTCCGCAGTCTCATTCTTGTGCGAGAAAGCAGAGGCGTAAGCCAGTTTCTGGCTTTCCGGATCAGTTGTCAGATACTGCGGCTTGCCGACAGTCGGCATCAGTAATACGTCTCCGTAGTCACAACAGCCTGTACCGCTGACGTGGGTATGCGAAAAACCGTTGATCGTGTTGTCTTCGTAATAATAGCCGGGGCAGGCGTCCCACCCGTCGATCCGGGTGTCCGGACTGGGCTGGATCATACCGTGCGGAACTACGGCTCCGGGGAAAGTATGTCCATGTCCGCCGGTGCCTATGAAAGGATTGACATAAGCACTATAATCTTTTACACTGGGGGATTCTGTGCAGGAGTTGAGCATTATAAATCCTCCGAAACATCCTATCAGAAGTGTTTTTAATTTCATGTCGTTTATTAGTTTAAGTTTAACACAGGACTCATTTATCGTCTGAAGAGATAAAGATGTTGTTTCCTACGATTTTATATTCAATAGGTATGGAATTCTGCAAGGATTTCAATACCGATTCGATGGTTGATTTTTTCTTCAACACACCCGAATATGTTTTGTCCGACCGAATGTCGGGAGACAGAATGATCTTCACGTCGTAGAAACGTTCCAGTGCCTTGGTGATGGTAAATATGTTTGCTTTATTGAATGGTATCAGATTGTCATGCCATACGGCATCCAGTTTTGCGTCGACCTGTTTCACAGTCAGCCGTCCGCTGTTTTTGTTCAGTTCGGCACGCTGACCGGGGGCGAGGACAATTTGTCCTTCGTCCTTGTTGCCTCTCACTTCGATTTCTCCTTCGATCAAGGTCGCTTCGGCTATCCGGCAACGTTTGTCGCACTTGAAATTGAAAGTGGTTCCCAGTACACGTACGCGCATAGCGTCGCTTTCTACCGTGAATGGTTTATGGCGGTTCTTAGTCACTTCGAAATAGGCTTCTCCGTCCAGATACACATTACGTTCTTTTTCGGAGAATTCGCGCGGGTACTTCAGCGTGGCGGCATTGTTCAGCCAGACTTTCGTTCCGTCTGGCAAGACAACTTCTTTCACGATGCCTTCATTGGCTACGGCTACCAGCATCAGGTGATCTGGCCGGTTGTAGAACCAATATCCGGCTCCTCCGCCCATTAGTAAAGCAACGGCAAGGATGGCGGCATATCTCATCCAGCGATGTATATGCAGTGCTTTATCTTTTTTCTTTTTCTCTTGCGACAGTTGTTTATAAAGCCTTTTTTCCGCATTAGCCATTCTCTGTTCATCGGCATAATGGTTAAACTCGCCCAGATGATAAATTTCTTCCATGCGGAACAACCGGCGGGCATTTTCGTCCGATTCGCTGATCCAGGCATTCACCTCGATCAGCTCTTCTTCAGAACACTGGCCAGTCAGATATTTGTTTATTATTTCTTCGCTCAGATTTCTCATTTTCTTTTCCTTCATATAACTAATACAACTGAATCCCTAAAAACACTTATCTTTAAATCGATAAAAATAAGAGGAAAATGGACCAAAGATGTCCGAGACGATTTCGTAGGAATTTCAATGCCTTATACATGTGTGCCTCTACCGTGCGGAGTGAAATCCCCAGTACATCGGCTATATCTTTATTTTTCATGTCGTGCAGATAGCTGAGCTTGAAAACTTCTTTGCACTTGTCCGGAAGCTCATTGATCGCATCGTGAATCTCTTTCCGTAATTCCTGATCTTCGATCTTGCGGATTACTTCGTTGTTGTCCGGCTGATAAAACTCTGCACGCTTCCGGTTTATCTCTTCCATGGCGGCGCAATAGCCATCTTCTACATTGCGATGTTTCAATACGTTAAGGGCACGTGTATAGACAGCACGGTAGAGGAAAGCCTGAATCTGCTCTCCTATCTCTATGCTGTCTTTTCGTTTCCAAAGCTCTACGAACACGTCCTGCACTACATCTTCCGCCTCTTCTTCTCCCACTAGTCGGGTGGCATAGAATATCAGGCTGGGATAGTACCTGTGGAATAGAGCTTTGTAGGTTAAGTCGAAGTCTTCATTCATTTTTCCGATAGATTAGTTTAGGGAGACCTACTGGGGTTGTTCCTCAAATTCGACTCCTACTAAGGGAGTATTCCCCATTTCAAATTCGACGGTAGCACCGCTCATAATCTGTTTATGGGTAAGGTAGGTCTTATCGTACGGTTGACCGTCTACTTTGATAGATTGAATGTAAATATTCTCTTTGCTCACTTTGGGAGCAAGTACTGTAAATGTCTTTCCGTTAGCCAGATGCAACTTCATCTCTGGGAACAAAGGAGTACCTATTTCATACTTTCCGCTGACCGGATTGACGGGATAGAATCCCATCGCGCTGAATACGTACCAGGCAGACATTTGTCCGCAGTCTTCGTTTCCGCAAAGACCGGCAGGCTCGTTCTTGTAAAGCTCGCTCATTACTTTGGCAACGTATTTCTGTGTCAGGTTCTGTTGTCCTACGGCATTGAAAAGATAGATTACGTGGTGGCTCGGCTCATTGCCGTGAGCATATTGCCCGATCATTCCTGTGCTGAAGATGGGAAGTTCTTCGTCGGCTGCCGGATGATAGGTAAACATACTGTCCAGTTTCTCAGCAAAGCGGCTTGTGCCTCCTGTGAGATCAATCAGACCGTCTATGTCGTGCTGCACGGACCAGAAGTATTGCCAGCCGTTGCTTTCGCAGATATGCGGAGTATATTCGTCGGCTTTGAAGTCTTTGATAAAGTTTCCTTTATCGTCACGCGGCTGCATGAACGAAGTGGCAGGGTTGTAAATATTCTTGTAGTTCTGAGAACGTTTGTAGAATTCGTCTGCTATTTCCTTCTTGCCCATCTTGTTCGCCATCTCAGCGATGCAGTAATCGTCAAATGCATATTCCAATGTCTTGGACAGTGACCAATTTTCGGCATTGTAATGATCGGTCACATTGTAAGGAATATAACCTAATTGTTTGTATAGTCCGATGCCTCGGTAGTTATCCAGGTTGGCGGTAGCTACACAGGCGGCTAGTGCTTTCTCTGCATCAAAGTTGCCTATACCTTTCAGATAAGCGTCTACAATCACGGGAACGGCATGATAGCCGATCATCATATCGGTTTCGCCCCCGTAGAAGTTCCATACAGGCAGGCGTCCGTTCTGTTCAAAGAAGGCGATGAAGGATTTCACCATGTCGTTTACACGTTCCGGTTCGGTATACGTGAAAAGGGGATGGGCGGCACGGTAGGTATCCCAAAGGGAGAAAGTGCTGTAATTCACCCAGCCGTCACTCTGATGTACTTTTTTGTCGGGACCGTAATAGGCGCCGTCTACGTCACTGTAAATCGTAGGTGCAATCATCGAGTGGTACAGAGCTGTATAAAAGTTTACCTTGTCGTCTTGATTGTACCCCTCAACTTCGATCTTTCCCAGTTGGCGGTTCCAGTTTGCTTTTGTTTCTGCCAGATACTTGTCGAAGTCATTTTCGGGCACTTCGGCTTGCAGGTTCTTGGCTGCGCCTTCCATGCTGACGCCGGAAATGGCGGTATTGACGAGAATCTGTTCTCCTTCTTCGGTGTGGAAGTCAAAACGTGCGATGACAGCCGTACCGATGTGTTGCTTGTCTTTGATAATGGCAGTCGTGTCCAGTTCCACCTTGTCGAAAGGTTTGGAGAAGCGGGTGCGGAAGTAGATTCGCTGGTCGCGCGCCCAGCCGTCGGAGTAACGGTATCCTTGAATTGTTACAGAGTCCACTACCTCGATGTGCGAGTCGTTCGTGAAGTCCCAGTTCATGGCTTTCTTCAGATTCAGGAAGATGGCGGATTCGGCTTTAGGGAAAGTGTATCGCTGGATGCCACAACGTTCGGTTGCGGTCAGTTCCACGTTGATATGGTAGTCTTTCAGACGTACTTGATAGTAGCCAGCATAGGCGCTTTCTTCATCGTGAGAAAACTTGGAGTAAATGCCCAGCGGTGCTTCTGCCTCTTTGTAGGGCAGTGTGACCGGCATGAAAGAGATATCATACAAGTCGCCTGCACCTGTTCCCGAAAGGTGGGTATGGCTGAAGCCGGCGATTGTGCTGTCCGGATAAAAATAGCCGGAGATGCGGTCCCATCCCGGAAGTCCGTTATCTGGGCTGAGCTGCACCATGCCGAAGGGGGCTTGTGCGCCGGGATAAGTGTTTCCTGTGAAATCGGTGCCAATAAAAGGATTTACATACGATGTGTAATCAATTTCAGCTTGTGTCTGTTTGGTGTTGCAGGATGCAAAAATGCAAACGATTAGAAGTAGGTAAATAGGTGTTCTCATCGGTGTACGGGTATTGGTGATTACTTATTTTATTATTTGAAGGATAAGAAAAATAATTAATCTGTTTACAAAGGTAGGAAAAAGTTATGATAATTGAGTTTATATCACGAATATTTTTGGCAGGAGACCGGTTGGTTGCAGATGGCGCGCGGGATTAGAAACAAAAAAACCGTGCCTTAAAGTGCGGATGACTTTAAGACACGGTTCTTGTATGGGATGTATGTTACTGCTTTCTTAGATACCTGCCAGTTCCAGTACTTTTTCAACTGCCGCCGATAGTCCGTCAGTATTTTTACCTCCTGCAGTAGCGAAATGAGGTTGTCCACCGCCGCCACCTTGAATCAGCTTGGCAGCCTCTTTCACCAGATTACCAGCTTTCAGGCCACCTGCAACCAAATTATCGCTAAGCATAACTGTCAGCATCGGTTTGCCGTTGTCTGTACTTCCGGCCACGAAGAATAAGTTTTCTGTGATTTCACCCCGAAGTTGGAAAGCGATATTCTTCACTACTTCTGCCGGTAGCGGAGCACAGAACTTAATTACTTTGATACCGCGGATCTCTTGTACATTTTTCAGTAGTCTTTCCTTCAGAGCTGCTTCTTTCTCTTTCATGAAGTCTTCTACCTGCTTTTTCAATCCGGCATTTTCATCCAGATATTTACGGATGGCAATTCTTAAGTCAGGTGCATTATTGAAGAGAGCCTTCAAGTCGCTAAGTGTATCTTGTATCGTATCCAGCATTTTTTCCACGCGTGCTCCGGTATAAGCTTCAATACGGCGAACGCCGGCAGCAACAGAACTTTCGGAGATGATTTTCACCATACCGATATTTCCGGTTGCAGCTACGTGTGTACCACCACAGAACTCAATAGAAGTACCGAACTGGATTACACGAACTCTGTCGCCATACTTTTCACCAAAGAGGGCAATAGCTCCCAATTCCTTAGCTTCCTCGATAGGAATATTGCGATATTCTTTCAGAGGAATATTAGCGCGGATTCTTGCGTTAACGATATGTTCTACTTTGCGGAGCT
>OFFH01001094.1_pt1 | contig 15090 bp, 9 predicted proteins | sample 1521341 | NCBI WGS metagenome assembly OFFH01 (sample SAMEA3504108, study PRJEB24116) | mouse gut metagenome | biome: mouse gut; feature: mouse-associated habitat; material: faeces | place: Denmark | collected 2011 | reverse complement strand
GAAAAATAATTCTATCTTCATCTAATGAAGATAGTTATATTTTAGATCCATTTGGAGGATCAGGTACTACTTTTGCTGTTGCAGAGGCCTATAATCGCAAATGGATTGGAATAGAAAAAGAACTCAATTATTGTCAGGTAATAAAACAACGGCTTTCTGATAAAATACATATAGCTCGTATTTCATCTGCAAAAGACGAAGAAGAGTCTCAAATAAGGAGAAAAAACTTAAGACTTAAATAACTCGAAGATATCTTTTGTAATAAGTTCAGAAAATCGTTTCATATATCTATTGAACGGTTCTTTCAGTGCAGTAGGAGGTGGGTCTAAATAGTATACACCTTCTATTTGCGTGAGAAATTGTGTGTATACCATAAATAACCCTGATACTAAAGTAAAGGAAATATCACTATTTTGTTTTCTTTGTACGTCATTGTTGAATATACCAATAACTTTTTGAGGATGATTGACAAATCTTTCCAGTAAGATTTTATCAATAAACATTTTCCCCATTCGATCTTTAGATGTTGTTTTAACAGAAACAACAATTTCATTTTCATCTAAATGTTCTGAAGTTGAATTTACCTTTGTTGTAGGAGATAATATCAAGTCATTTTCACACTTGTATATTTTCTCTCCTTCATCAGTTGCATAAGGGATTCTTAATACTATTCGCTTGTTAGCAATTCCTATTTCATTAAAAACGACTCTGATTAACTCTTCAAAACGATTTCCAACATGTTTTCTTGAACTATTTGGATCAACTAGTAAATCTAGTCCGGCGCCTATTGATTGCTGTATTGTATATAAAAAAGAATCAATGTTTTCTTTTTCTGTACTTGTACAACTAGCTTTTGTAGTCTTTATTTTATAAAGAGTTTCTCTGAATAAAGTGTAAGAGGATTCAAACTCTTCATGATTATCAATATAGAGGGTTCTATTTATTGGACGTATATATTTTTTCGTGCTAGCCATTTCCGATACGAAAATAGTATAATCATTCTTATCTACGGAATGGCTAAGAACATTGGGCATATACTCTTTAACCCGTTTTGCAATACAATAGAACTCTTCCAATGTGTTTTTAGGCTTCTGTAGGTCTTTATCTAATGATAGCATACTTATGTTGATGTTAGAAATTAGCAAACAAATATATCTGTCCAGCAAAAATAGAACAAATAAGTGAAACTAGAAAAAGTCTTTCAATATAAATTGCTTGAGAACAATAAGACATGAGACTAGCGGATAACCAAACATCTCAAATATTTTAAATATAATGCTAATTGCATTTCGAAAAGAATAATTATACTTACCTTTCGTGACAAGCCTTCATTAAACAACCATTATATACCCGTTATACTTCTATTATCCCATAACTATCATTCCATTAACGTGCCGATATTGTTAACTTCCCACGGCCGTGGTGACTTCTTCCCACATCCGTGACGAACTAAAGATACCGGTGCTTTAGTGGAATTATACCGGTATCCCAACATAACAATGCCAGTACCCCAACGTAACGATGCCACCATCCCAACGCAAGTATACCGGCTACTCTCCCCATAAAGTCCCACTTGATTAATCTTAAAACAAGGCACTTGACAAGAAATCAAGGCTGACAATAAAAGTGTATATATTTTATTGTCAGCCTATTATCAGCATCTATTGTCATGCATTATAAAATTGATAGTCAATCACTTAGATATTATCCTGACAGATTGACAATAAAAAGAGTACAAATTGCTAAGTATTAACTCAACAAAATAAGACGACTGTTCATTGATGCATCCTTGTGGACCAATTCAGTTTTATTCTTTTGATTCTTATACACAGCTTTTTTAACGGGCATTTATAACAACCGCCCCGTCCTAATTCAAGTTCTATTTCTAAATCCCGTGTCCGTTCGTTTAGTTCTATCCACATGCTCCGCAATGCATCCCGCTGTGATTTGGCTTCCCTGTACATTTCGAGTTCCTTGTCGCGTGCACCTAAGAGAAAAGCATACGCCGAACACACTTCAGATTTACTGATGCAAAGTTGCTCCAAGACTTTCACGTATTCCGGGCTAATTCCTTTCTCCCTAATCTTCAGGAATCCACGAAGACTCTGATCGTTTACGACAGTTCCGTAATCCTTGAGATATGACATGATTACCTGCATATCCGCCCAAAGTTGGATATACTCTTTTTCAATACCGTATTTCGTGGCCGCTTCTTCTACGCTAATCCATTCTGACATAATGTTCGTTTTTTATGTGTGATACAATGAAAGAGGGATACTCTTTTTATTATATTAGCACAACGGGCATCTACGCTTCCTGCAGTCCGGTGGGCGGGAATTGGTTAGGTTATATTGGGGCATTATGAATAAACCAACCGGATACAAGAAAGGCGCAGATGCTGTTGCACCATTATCCGTCTATGAGGCTTAGCAACACCCTTCGGAAGATAATGATAACAACAGACACCCACGCCAATCGTTTATATATAACACATTCCTGACGGATATGTTGATATACACCGTTCGCGTGGAGTATCTGCTGAATCACCTCTCTCCTTTAAAACTGCTAATTTTCATAGACGAGAGATGATACGCTTTTACTCTAATAAGAAATAAAACCACTTTCCACCAGTTCCATCACGCTGATGGGCGGAAAGCGTGTGACAAAGATAAACGATTTATTTGGAATATATTGGAAATAAGGCAATATTATCTAATATGCCTGAACTTTCTGAAAAGTTTTGTAGAAAATAAAATTGTTATTTTGGAAATAGCAGCATAGTATCATTGTCGTTTTAGTATTACCCATGCACCAGTATTATCCTTGCCTTTATGTTTTAAAACACCTATATTTTTCATAGTAGAAAGATCGCGTTCTACTGTGCGCTGACTCACCGACAAAGTCTCCGACATTTTTTTGGCGGTGATTGTCGGTGACTCCTTTATGAGATTTAGTATTTTCTGCTGTCGTTCAGTGAGTTTAGTCTCCGACATATCTTCGTCATTGTCTCTGACATCTAACATGTCAGTGGAGGCAAAAATGGTGGTCTGAAATTGAGTTGGAGTAGATTTGAATACAGGTTTCAGCTCATCCCTATATCCATCCAAAGTCTTGGTCTCATTGCAAATGCGTGTAAGTCCACTGCCTCGCTTCTCCATATAGCCCAGTTGTGCCATCACATTTGCGAGTATCGGATTGCGTCTTTCGGAAGAAACGTCCGCAATGTCCAAGTCTTAAATCAATGCCCCATTATACATGCCTCCGGGTGATGTCACAGTAAGGCGGTCATCATAAATATCAAGATGCACCTCACTCCCCATCACAGTATAGTCTCGGTGGATGAAATGGTTAACCATCGCTTCAAGAACTGCGCGTTCCGCATACTCTGGTTTATTTTTTCGTCCATCAGGCAATTTTTCCCAACCTCTCTTTGTGTTTGATTTTACAAAGTTCATTGCTTCACGAAGCAACATCAGCACATTACCTGTGAACTCGGCATCATTAATAGCATCCCCTTTACTCTGCCATCCCACCGTGTACAGTATAGACGTGATTGCCACAATGAAGAATCATCAGCGAACAATGCACCCGCGTTAGTAAGGCATCCGGTGTTAGTAACGAGTCCAAATGACAAAAGATATTTTTTGTTCCACTCTTGGCTTGTACGTGTTTTGAAAGTGTTTGCTATTATCGTGAAAGAATGGTCTTCAACTTTATAATCCGTGTGTAGGGAATCAAATGTTTTATTTGAGCCTTTCAATATCAAGCGTACCATTTGCTCTGCCGTTGCAGGTAAACTCTCATCGCCAACACGAACAAAAGCAATACGCTGACCATCACCGACATAATAGTAAGGAGTATAACTGCCTACATTAACTTTCAGTTGTAATATGTCAAGGCCACCAATTCTCTGTGGAACCATTTCGACATCAGGCAATGGATCCATGTAGTCGCGAATCTTGCTGCTGATGGTTTCACAAACATGCTGCACATCATCAAGACCTCTGGCAACACCATCATCGTCTATGCCAAAGAAAAGTGAACCGCCCCGACCATTGGCAAAAGCACTTATACTCTTTAGCCAGCTCTTAGGCTTCTTTTCTTCAAGCATTAATTTAAAATCGTATGCAGTGCATTCTGCTATCAGAGTCTCTAATTCCATTTTTTATGATGGCTACTATATTATCAATAAAATTCATTGTCTATTCTCGTTACAAAATTACAACTAATTATCGAAAAGCAGTATAAGAATCATCGTTTTGCGTATATTCTAAGCACCTTTTCATGAAACATTAATAACAATGAAGGCGGCCAATTTTTCCACCATATCTACCAGCTTTTGGTATGATATCGATACCATTTGTATTTTGCATCCATTCTTTTGCACTAAAGCGATAACTGAACAACCCCAATTTTAATTGTCGTCGAATTCGATACAATTAAAATTGGGGTTGTTCAGCTTCTCCCAAATACCTAGAAATTCTACAGTGCTTCGATTCCTAAGCCAATCCGAAAAGAAAAATTCTCCATCTTTCGTTTTTATCGTATTTGCAAGACTGATATAGTCTTACTATATATCTTAATTCAATAGCTACAAAGGTAAGTACTTCACAATAGGAACGGACAAAATAGAAAACCATTCTAATTAATAAGCCCTCAACCCATAATCGAATCTCATCTTCTTGCTATCTTTCACTTCAATTTTCAACAAATTGTTTCCTTTCCGCAAGTAACGGCTGTAATCGCTGATATTGTATTGATTATATTGCCTGGTCTGCTTTGCCTCTTGCGCAAAGACTTCCACTCCATTCAGCCAAACTTTGGCTTCTCCGGCAACATTCAGCCATAGAGACAGATGATTGAAATCCTTATCCACCTTAAAAGTAGCTTCCGATACTACCGTAGAACGAGGAGGACAGTCGAAAGGCAAAGAAGTCATTTTCAATTCCTGACCGTTCAGACTGACAAGGCGGGTGTTCTTGCTTCCATTCTGACCGTCTGCAATTAAAGTAACAGCTTTCGCAGGGGTGATTTCATACAAACGGTTGTGCATCAGGTGTAACAAGCCTTCCGGTATTTTAGTTACTTTCCGGTCGTAAGTAATCAGGCCGTTCACTTCTCCTTCCACATCAGTGGTTTGTGTATAGACTGCCGCACTCAACCCTTGAGCAATCAGCGTTTCCAAATCATATAACAGGCGACCGTAGCTATCAATCAATGCCATTGCCCCGTCGATATTCTTGTACCCCCAGTTCCTCATATTCGGATTCCAGATATGTTCCTTGATCGCCCAGCCATAGCCGCCGAATTCTCCCAGTACGGAAATGCGGTTGCCGTTGTTCTCCGGCAGAATCATGGAAGTGACAGGATAATTATGTACGTCGTACATATTGCCTACGCCTCTGTCCGTCCAGCCGGTCACTCCGTTTATCAGGCGTGTATCGTCGTATTTTATCACTTTATTTACGATTTCCACCGTGTTATGCTGTCCCCATCCTTCATTGAAAACCACCCAGGTAGTGATACAGGGATAGAAACGGAGACGGTCGATCATCTCGAACATTTCTTTTTGCCATTGGCGGGTGTGTTCTTCGGGAGCGTTCCAATCAGTAGTAGCCAACGGATTGACGTGTTCCTCCTTCTTCCTTGACGTAGCAAAACCGGAAACCATGTCTTGCCACATCATCAATCCCAGGGAATCGGCGTAATAATAATATTGCTCCGGTTCTACTTTGATATGTTTACGGATCATATTGAATCCCATCTTTTTCAACTGCACCATGTCCCACAGCATCGCTTCCTCGGAAGGAGGAGTCAACAATCCGTCGGGCCACCAGCCTTGATCGAGCGGACCGTATTGGAAGATAGGTTGGTTGTTCAGGCAAATACGGTTGTATCCACATTCATCTTTACGGACATCTACTTTTCTCAAGGCAAAGTAACTCTTTACCCGGTCTAAAACACGTCCTCCATTGGATAAGACAATATTCAGATGATACAGTTTCGGAGATTCGGGAGACCATAAGACAGCGTTCGGAACGTCTATCTCCATCGCATTAGTCAACTTCTGTTCCACCGTTTTGATTACTTTGCCATCATCCAACACTTCTATTTTCACTTCTTCATTGCCTTTGGCTCCGGCTATATCGAAAGCCAGCTTCACGGATTTTCTTTCAATATCAGTGGAAGGAAGTACCTGACGAATATAGGTTTTATTCACCGCTTCCAGCCACACAGTTTGCCAAATGCCCGATACAGGCGTATACCAGATACCTTCCTGATTAAGTTGTTGTTTCCCTCGGGAGATAGATTCCGTGTCCGTCGGGTCGGTGACGGCTACTTCAATGCTTTGAGGACCACTCTTCTTCAGGTATTTAGTAATATCGAACGAGAACGGGTTGTTTCCTCCTTTATGCGTACCGACCAACCGGTTATTCACCCATACTTGACATTCATAATCCACTGCTCCGAAATGTAGAATAGCAGATTTATTCTTCCAGGAAGGATCTAAGGTGAACTCACGTTGATACCATAATTTATCCGTAGGAAGAAATGTTTTCTGCACTCCGGACAGAGATGATTCAATCGCAAACGGGACTAGGATTTCCCCTTCAAAGGAAACATTCTTCCGAGGCGTGTTCTGATCCGTTACGGCATACTTCCACAATCCGTTCAGATTGATCCATTCTGCCCGTTGCAACTGTGGTCTGGGATAACTTTGCCACACATTTTCCGGCGTCACCTGTTCAGCCCATACTGTTTTAATTTTATCTCCTTTAGGCTCCCATGCATGGGTAAACACCTGCGACATGGCTCCTAAAGCCAGAGTTAGTAAGATTCTCTTATCCATAAGCATTAGCGGGTTTTATATTCTTTAAAATCTTTCCGTCGATTCTTATTGTAGGTATTCCACATTTTCTGGAAATACAGTACATCACTCTTGTCCGCCCATTCGAAATAGGCTGTTTCCAATTCTTTTGCCATTTCAGGATATTTGCCGATCAGGTTGTGCTGCTCGGTACGGTCTTCCCTGATGTTGTACAATTCCCATTCATCTCCTTTGAAGTTGGCGGAAACCAGCTTCCAGTCACCTTTACGCACCATGCGGTTGCCTTCATGCTCGGCATAAATATATCTTTCGGGCATCTTCTTTCCTTTCACAATCGGAAGGATAGACTGACCTGCCGTAGGCAGAATCGCTCTTCCCTGATATTCTTTCGGATAAGTGGCTCCTGCCAGTTCCACACAAGTAGACATGATATCGGAGAATTGTGCAGGCTGATGATTCAGTCCGCCTTTGTTCTTCACATGATTACCCCAAGAAATGATACACGGAGTAGAAATACCTCCTTCGTGTGCATAATGTTTATACAGCGTGAACGGCGTGCAGCAAACATTTGCCCAGCCTGTACCGTAATGATGATAGGTTCCGGGCAAACCCATTTGGTCGAGTTCTTCTCCGGTATGGGTATGGTATTCGACTCCGGTCTGTTTGTCGAAACCGAATTCGTGCCATTCGGCACAAGCTCCGTTATCGGACATAAACATGATAAACGTATTGTCCAACTCACCGTTCTTCTTCAATTCATCCACTACCCGGCCGATGTTTGCGTCCATCACATCTACCATAGCGGCAAAAATGGACATACGCCGTGCGAGGTCGGTCTGCTGATCTTTCGTCAATGAGTCCCATGCCGGTAGCGGATGCGTTTCATCTTCAAACAGACTTTCGGGAACTACACCACGTGGACTAAGTTCCGGTTTGCCTTGCATGAGTTTTAGGTCAACAACCCGTTTCCAGCGGGCGTTACGAATCTTGTCCCATCCCTGCATATAGAGAGACATATATTTATCGGTCACTTCTTTCGGTGCGTGCAAAGGGAAATGGGGAGCGTTATAAGCCAGATACAGGAACAACGGTTTCTTCTCCTGATGTGCCTGGTCGATAAAGTCAATCGCATAATCCGTTATCACATTGGTAGCGTAGAAAGTTCCTTCCTCATAGTGTCTGGGCGTACGGTCTTTCGGCAAACGGGTATATACCGCCGGATTCCAGAAAGAGTTGAATCCGCCCAACAAACCGTAATACTCTTGGAAACCACGAAGAATAGGATTCGACTTATTCCCCAAATGCCACTTTCCTGACATAGCCGTAAAATATCCGGCATCTTTCAGGACTTCTGCAATCGTGACGTTATCCGAATTGGAACGGAAACCGGAATATCCTTTCGGCCAGGCAGGATGACTGCCGTCCATGTGTCCCAATCCCGTCTGATGCGGATAAAGTCCCGTCAACAGGTTGGCACGCGACGGGCAACTGCGTGCACTGTTATACATCTGCGTCATACGGACGCCATTCTTTGCCAGGTTATCCAACACCGGTGTATGAATCTCACCACCGAAACAGCCAAGATCGGAGAAGCCCAAATCGTCTGCCAGTATGATAATAATATTCGGTTTGTCCTGCGCATACGTCATCGGGACCAGAGCCAAGCTGCCTGCTATCAATAAAGAAGTTTTCATTTGGTATTATAATTAAAGTTGGGTTTGAATTTACCATTCTCATAGATCATCGGAATTAATCCGGGACGGCACGTCACTTTATACTCTGCCGCCTGTGCCCCACGCGGATTGAAGAACATGGTAGCCCACCAGTTTCCATCCTTATCCTGGAAAAGGTTGTTGTGTCCTCCTCCCGTGATGGCATTGTAGCGTTCGCTATAGGGACCATACACATTATCGGCTGTCGAGATGATGCAGTCGTAACTATAACGTGTCTTCGGTGAGGTTACTCCCTTTTTCTCGATATAGGTATCTCCCTCCGACGTACGGTGCGACCATATAGCCTGTACAAGGTGATATTTGTTATCATATTTGAAGATAAACGCTCCTTCAATATACGGTTCCGGATTATATTTTTTCTCTTTCAATGTTTTCAGTTCCTCGGCAAATCCGCTCATATCCGGTTTCATACGGGCGATATAATGATTATGACCGATAAAGTAGACAGTGCCGTCCGTATCTTCGAACAAACTTCCGTCGATGTTCGGGAAGATGGCTTTGTCTTTATTACCTTCGATATTCTCGTACGGTCCTTCCGGCTTTCCGGTCTTGCTCCGCAAAATGAAAGAACCTCTCCCACCTGCCGACTCATTCATGCAGGCAACGATAAACCAGTTCTTCGCGCTTTTGATATAATGCATTTCCGGAGCCCACACTGCATGGAAGCGGTTGTCCATCGGATCACCGTTGATGGATTTCTTCTGATATTTCTCTCCTGCTTTATATACTTTCGGCTTCTTTTGCCAGGTTCCGTCTTTTTCCATCGACCATATTTGTCCTCTGGCTTCCCAAGACTTCATATCTTTGGAACGCCACAGGTACAAACCGTCGTTCCAGTCCCAGCAATGTCTTTGTCCCGGAAAGTAACGATCGGGGGTAGAGGTGGTTCCTGTGATATAATAATAACCGTCGGGACCCAGCGTAGCCCAAGTGTCCCTCATCCAATAATCAAATGCTGGCTTTACAGATGTCGGAACACGTAGTTCCGGAGCGTTTGTATCTGCCGTTCCATATAACTGTGCTGATGCTGTAGAGATGGAAATAAATCCTGTAAACAAGATCAATCCTAATCGCAAAATCAATTTCATATATTTCTGTTTTATGTTTACGGATACAAAAATAGGCCGTTGCGGGGCAGACTTCATGGAATCATGTTTTTAATATCCGTAGGTATGTACAATCTTCTTATTTTTTAGTGTTCCGGATGGAGATAATTAAATGGATTCTGTTTAAAATGATAACGTCTTTGCGGGAGAGGCAGCGGATCCTGCAAACGCAACTCCCATGCCAGTAAATGGGTCAGAAGTTCTGTTTGAATTTCGCTGTATTTCTTCTCGCCAAACAGATTATGAATTTCCGAAGGATCTTTCTTTAAATTATAGAGTTCTCCGTTGCCATAATGATTCATGACCAGTTTCCAGTCATCCTTTCTTATCATGCGTGAAGTGCCGCTTTGCGTCCAGGTGTTCAGTTCGTCGAAGTGGGCTATTTTGCCGGGAGTCAATGCGCCTTCCTGTTCAAAAGTCAAGGAGGCATCCAGTCCGACATCGGCTCCTCCGAAGCCTTGTTGTACGACCATGCTGGAGAATTCTTCTTTAGGGTAAGCTTTTCCGGTCAGCATCGGCCACAAGCTACGACCCTGAACTCCTGCCGGTATTTCGGCACCGATGGCAGAGCAGAAGGTGGGGAAAAGGTCGGCTATCGATACGTGGCCATCCATAGGGGCAGGCTGGTTCTTGATGTGATATCCTGCCCATACCATCGGGATACGTGCGAGGCTTTCGGAAAGTCCGGCTCCTTTACGGATCAATCCGTATTCTCCCCAATAGTCACCGTGGTCGGAGAGTACGACAAAGAGGGTGTTTTCATATTGTCCGCTGGCTTTCAATGATTCGATCAGTCTCTTGATCTGATCGTCTATCAACCGGATCATTCCGATATAGTTGGCACGGATTCGAGGCAAGTCTTGTTCCAGGTTCGGGCAGGACGCGTCTTCCAGTTGCGCCAGAATACGGTATTTCTCTCCTTTCTTTGCCAAATCTTTGCGGGAGGTCTTTAAGACAGGGAGCTTATCGGGGGAGAACATGGAGTAATAGGGTTCACATACCTGATAAGGGTTGTGAGGTTCCGGAAAAGAAACCCATACGAAGAAAGGATTTTCTTTCTGCTGCTTAATCCATGCCAGTGCTTCGTTCACGATTTTGGTGGGATGCTGTTCTTCCAGCGAGATGGGAGATGGCTCCAACCATTGCCCCCTGGCTTGCTGATTCAGGAAACGGGCAGTCTCCTTCTCTGCGGGAGTCGTCTTTTTGTGCTTTCCCCAGTGTCCGTATTCAGACCAGAAATCAAGGTCGGCAGGTTTCAGGTAAGCGTGATTCTTACCGACCAATGCTGTTTTATATCCGTTTTCTTTCAATACGCCCACTAAGTCCTGTTGATAGGAAATGTCAGGAATATTATGATTCGTGCGTACGTGAGTGGCGGAAGGGAAACGCCCGGTGAACATGGAACAACGTGCCGGAGAGCTGGCCGGCATCACAGTGTATGCCTTATTGAACCATACATTCTCCTGCGCCAACCGGTCGACAAAGGGAGTCACTTCCAGCGGAAAACCTTCCCTGCCGCACAAATCGGCACGCTGCTGATCGGTCATAATAACCACAATATTCGGTTTGCCGGTTTGTGCTTGGGCTGACATAGCCAAACCTTGTATGGCAAGTCCTGTGAAACAAAAGATTGTTTTCATTTTATTTTTATTTGCTATTTGACAATTTAGAGTTCACCACGGAGGACACGGAGGCTTAATCATTTTATTCATTACAGAGTAACACAGAGTCTCACGCTTTTTACAGCTAACTGCATCTATCACTCTGTTTCTTACAGAAAGAGAGAAAAAATGCGGTGTCCTCTGTGCTCTCTGTGTCCACTGTGGTGAACTAAAAACGATATACAACCATGGAAGCGGCCTCCAGTTCGAGCGGCTGATTCAGGTCCAGTCCGACTTCCGTCTCTACCGGTTGGACTTCATTCGGGGTAAACGGGGTGTTTTCTTTTCCCAGAACCAGTACCAAGCTTGTTTTATGTGCCTTGACGGGACGTTTGAAGCCGGAAACTTCCGGTTGTAGAGTGACTTTTTTATCCTGCAGGTTTATCAGTTTCAGGATATATTGTTTGCTGGCCGTATCATATCCCATCGTAACAAAGATGTTCTGCAAACCTTCTATATCCTTGATCGCTGCATCCAGACACACGTCAAACGTGTTATCCCTGAACATCTTTGCCAGATAGAAGAAGGAAGTCTTTACGCTACTGTCTACTCCATTAATCAACATCGGCAGGAAGATACGGTGTTCCAGAAAGTCCCAATGCCTCATCACCGGACGTTCGGCAAACAAAGGATTCAGATCGCCGTTGCGTTCTATTGACATACGAATGGCTCCGGTAGCCAGCAGGTTATAAGGATATTTTCCGTTGATTCCCAATTCGCCGATAAATAGATCGGCAACACCCCGTTTGTAGTTATCAAAGCGATAATGCTGTTCGCAAGCCCATTCGATTGAGTTATAATAATGTTCATCGAACACTTTCACATTCTTCGGGTTGACAAAATTAGGAATATCCTTCCGTTTGTCGTCATTCTCTCTTCCGACTACACGGATAACACTATTGGCTATATAAACCAAGTCAGGATATTTGGCGGACAATGCCTGATAGATTTTTTCATAACGTTCCCAATACACAGGTCCGAAATCTTCATTTCCAATCTCGATATATTTTAGCGGGAAAGGAGCAGGATGACCGTTCTTTGCCCGTTCGGCTCCCCATTTCGTAGTTGTGTCACCAATGGCATACTCGATGGCATCCAACGCATCCTGGATATAAGCGTCCAGATCGACATCAATGTGTCTGAAATTCCACTGTGGACTTTGCTTCACCCAACCGCTGCAAATCATACCCGTAGGCATCACATACATCGCATCGGCTCCCACATATTCGCACAATTCATAAAACTCATGATAACCGATTCCGTCGGTACGGTAATAAGGCGCCCATTTGCTCCACTGTCCCGGACGATTTTCAATCGGTCCGAGCGTCTTTTTCCAGTGATACATCGTTTCTTCATTGACTCCGTGCACGATGCACCCGCCCGGAAAACGGATAAAGCTGGGAGAAAACTCTTTCAAGTTCTGAACAATGTCTTTACGGAATACGGATTTTCCATCGTTCCAGGTATCGGACGGGAACAGGGAAACGACATCTATCTGAAATTGTCCTTTCGACATCGGTTGTATGGCAAACATTCCACGCTGGACGTTCTTTTCCGGTTTCAGTTCACCGGTATATTTTGTCCATTCCCGATTCCCTACATTCACTTCGATCACATTGCTCACCCGCTGTCCCCATTCGTCAACCAGAAATACACGTAACGGAGCGGAATAATTCCTGTTCTTCAGAAACAAGGAAAGGCGGTAAGACGTATCTGTCTTCAGGTTCATTCCATAATATCCACGGTTGAGAATCAGGGCATCCGGATGGTTCGCAATATCTTCCGTGACATTAACCAGCATCGAATACTTATTTTCCCCGCTCATCGGATTTTCATCCGTGCGACTGATAAATACAGGAGTATATGATAACGGATAAGTCGTCCATCCAATCAGCGGATCGGTCTGAAACACTTTTTTCTCTTTAACGCGGGGAGCCGGAACATTTTCATAAAGACCGTTCTTCACAGATAATCCGGCAGGCGGTGTAGCTTCTTCAAACGAACGGTTACGTATCAGTTCAGCGTGCAGAGCACCCTCGCCCATCATTCCTATTTCCTCATAATGGAAACCGTACTTTACCGGAGCCACTTTGTGGGTTTTCGATTTATTGATATACAACGTTCCATCGGAGGAAGACAGAGAGGAACTATTCCCATATACCAGAGGTAATGTGAAAAACAGACCGATACCAAACGTAAAGGATTTGAATGTCGAATGATTCATAGCATTTGTTTTTAGAGTTTCACATTGCAAATGTGGTCTTTTCTATCCAAGAAAAACAGAAAAATAATGCTTAATACCTGCAATCATGTATAAAAATCTGTAGCGAAGCGGCAAACTGAACATGAGTGCTGCCCGTTTGAACAATTCTACGACTGTTCAAAACAAAAAAAGACGTATCTTTAGGTCGTGAAAATCAATCAGAAAAGCCATGAGAACCACCTTACTTAAATTCGTACTCTTATTTAGTCTCGTGCTCTTAAATACAAGCTTGTCGACGGGACAGATTCAATATAATAACATACGCTTCAAACAGCTAAGTATAGCTGAAGGACTCCCGCATAATACGATCAATGCAATCACCCAGGACAACCACGGGTTCATCTGGTTTGGTACACGCAACGGATTGTGCCGATATGACGGTTATAATATCAACCTGTTCGCACATAATGAAGCCGACAGCACCTCACTCCGCCACAATTTCATCACACGCTTATATAACGATTCGCTCCGTAACATTCTATGGATCTCTACCGATCAGGGTATCTGCAGCTATAACTACGAGACAGAAGATTTCAGCCGTTACCAGATTAAAGGGAACACTAAGGATGATGTTTGTTTCCTGAACACCAGCGATGGTATGCTTCTGGCAGCTTGTAGCAACGGACTCTATCGCTACAATGAACAAGACAGCTTGTTCGTTCCTTTTCTTCTCGATAAAGAAAAACCTCATGTGAGATACTTTGCGGAGGACGGAGACAAAACCTTATGGATAGATACCAACAAAGGACTGATGCGATACAGTCTGGAAAAGAAACAGTTCGTTTCCCTCCCGACTCTCATCCAGCCTTTTACACAGCAATGCAACAATGCCGTCCTGATCTCGTCCAACCAGCTTTTATTTAATACTAACAACGATTTTTTCGTCTATCATATACAAAGCAATACGCTGTGTAATCTTTCGAAAGACCTTGAAGTGAAAGACTTCCGGTGTGCGGCAACCGACCATACGGGGAATATATGGGTAGGCACGGAGTATGGCATCTTTGTCTTCAACAAACTCTATCAACTGATTGCACATTACGAACAATCGGAACGGGATTTAAGTGCGCTGAACGATTCTCCCATTTACAGCCTTTATCAGGACAAGGCTCATAATATGTGGGTGGGAACCTATTTCGGAGGAGTCAATTATTATATATTCGGTTCCGACCAGTTTCAGATATATCCATACGGAGCCAGTTTCAATCATTTGAGCGGAAAGGCTGTCCGCCAGATTATCAATGCTCCGGACAACGGTCTGTACATCGCCACCGAAGATGGCGGATTGAACTACCTGAACAATAAGAAAGAAATCACCCGTGCCGAACGGCTTCACAAGCAAATGCAAATCTACGCCAAGAACATACATTCTTTATGGCTCGACAAAGATAACAGCCTGTGGCTCGGACTGTTCCTGAAAGGAGCTCTTCACTATATACCGCATCTAAACCGCACGGTGGACTATAATCTACTATCGGATGAGGTTTCTTCCGGCTTC
>OFFH01001090.1_pt1 | contig 15173 bp, 7 predicted proteins | sample 1521341 | NCBI WGS metagenome assembly OFFH01 (sample SAMEA3504108, study PRJEB24116) | mouse gut metagenome | biome: mouse gut; feature: mouse-associated habitat; material: faeces | place: Denmark | collected 2011 | reverse complement strand
GGAGTTAATATTGTTGAGTTAGGAGTTAAAAAGAATAATGGTACTATCAGTGATTTAAATGGTAAATATACTATAACAGTAGAAAGCCAGAAATCTGTTCTTCAGTACACTTTCATCGGTTATAAAACAACAGAAGTCACTGTAGGCAACCGTAAAACAATCAATGTTTCACTCAAAGATGATACTCAATCTTTGGATGAAGTAGTAGTTATCGGCTATGGTACAATGAGGAAAAAAGATTTATCCGGAGCCGTTGCTTCTATTAAAAGTGATGACTTGATGCTTGGTAACCCGACCAGCATTTCCCAAGCCCTACAAGGAAAATTAGCTGGTGTACAAGTAAACCAGAGTGACGGTGCTCCCGGTTCAGGTGTAAGTATCACCATCCGTGGTGCTAACTCATTCTCTACAAATTCACAACCACTTTACATTGTCGACGGTATTCCGTTTGAGGTAGGAGATACTCCAAGCAGTAAAGCCAACGAAGGCAACAACTCCACAACTAATCCTCTTTCATTGATCAATCCTAATGACATCGAATCGATCGACATTTTAAAGGATGCTTCTGCAACAGCCATTTACGGTTCTCGTGGAGCTAATGGTGTCGTATTGATTACCACTAAAAGAGGTCGTGCCGGAGACGCTAAAGTTGAGTTCTCAGCCAACTTCGGACTTTCTAAAATAGCCAAAATGGTCAAAATGCTGGATGCTTACACCTATGCTAATTATGTAAATGAGGGTGTAATCAACGGAGCTGCCTATGACAATCTTCCCTATTCATACCTTCCTTATCGTGGGAAATGGAACTACCGTCGCGACGAAAACAATCAAATCGTTCCCAACTCCGGTAAATACTATGCTTCGCCGGAAGATTATCTCAATCCGGGTTATCGCGAAGACGAATACGGCAATAAAGAATGGGTAGAAGGCACCAATTGGATGGACGAGATCCTACAAGATGCATTAACACAGGAATATAATCTTAGTGTATCAGGAGGAAATGAAAAGAGCAACTATGCATTTTCAGGCAACTATACAGACCAGACAGGTATTATCAAGAATTCTGGTTATGAACGTTTTGCTGTTCGTGCCAACATCGGAAGTCATGTGAAACCCTGGTTAAATACGGGACTAAATATCAACTTCACCCGTTCGTTAACTAAGTTCGCCAAGTCAAATTCTTATGATTATAGCATCATCCGTTCTGCCATGCTTTATTTACCGACATTGTATGTAGGAGACAAGACAGAAGATGATTCTTATGCATGGTTGTCAGCCAATCCACGTACATACGTTAATACAGCCAAAGATGAGCTGAAATCAATCAATGTATTTACTTCTGCGTTTGCCGAAATTAAACTCCTCGACTGTTTGAAATTCCGTCAGAATCTAGGTATCAGTTATTCAGTAAACGATCGTGCAAGTTACTACAATCGTGAAACAGGAGAAGGTAAAGCATCCAACGGACGTGCTGGTAAGAGTGATAACTTCTGGCAGAACTTAACAGCAGAATCATTGGTTACTTTCGATAAGACATTTAACAAGTTACATCATCTCAATGTAGTAGCCGGTTTCACTTACGAAAAATCAGACTGGGGTGGAAAAACAATGAATGCGTCCAACTTCCCGACTGACATCACACAAGATTTCGATATGAGCCAGGCATTAAATATTGAAACACCGGCCAGCTATCGAGGTCAAGCAGTTCTAGTCTCTTTATTAGGACGTGCCAACTACACATTCAAGGATCGTTATATTTTCACAGCATCATTCCGTCGTGACGGTTCAAGCCGTTTCGCTCCGGGAAATAAATTCGCGAACTTCGCTTCAGGAGCAGTAGCATGGACCATATCGGAAGAAGAATTCATCAAAAAACTGAATATATTCAGTAACTTAAAGTTGCGGCTCAGCTACGGTCAAACCGGTAATCAAGCTATCAGCAGTTACCAGACTATCGCTTCACTTGCACCATCCAATTACCCTCTGGACGGAACATTAAACAGCGGATTTGCAGGACAAACTTACAAAGGTCCTTTGAACGATAAACTCAAATGGGAAACAACCGACCAATATAATGTCGGACTCGACATGGGATTCTGGAATAACAGAATTAGTTTATCCGCTAACTATTATTACAAGAAAACCAATGACCTGCTACAAAATGTATCTATACCGAACAGTACCGGTTATACTACAATGTGGACGAATTTCGGCCATGTAAAAAACAAAGGAGTTGAATTAACTGGTAAAATCATTGCATTAGATAAAAAAGATTGGAGCCTAGACTTCGACGGCAACATCTCTTTTAATAAAAATGAAATCGGAGGTTTAACAGCTGACCAATATGCTAACCAATTATGGTATAGTGCCAAAGAAGTATTTTTGCAAAGAAACGGACTACCTATCGGAACAATCTTCGGCTATATAGAAGACGGCTTCTATGATAATATAGCAGAAGTCCGTGCAGATCCAATATATGCTAAAGCATCTGATGATGAGGCTCGCAGAATGATCGGTGAAATCAAATATCTGGACAAAAACAATGACGGAAAAATAACGTCAGAAGACCGCGCCATCATCGGTGATACCAATCCTGACTTTATTTACGGTTTGAACGCCAATTTGCGATGGAAAAATCTGACTCTGGGATTGTTCTTCCAAGGAACTCATGGAAATGATATTTTTAACGGAAACTTGACCAATATCGGAATGAGTAGTATTGCAAACATCACTCAAGATGCTTATGATTCACGCTGGACACCAGAGAATGCAGCTAACGCCAAATGGCCTCGCGTCACCACTGCAATGACTCGTGACATGAAACTCTCCGATCGTTATGTAGAAGATGGTTCTTACTTCAGACTAAAAACAATCAACTTAAACTACAATTTCGGTTCAATCATAAAAGGTATTAGCAATTTGTCTGTTTTCGGTACAATAACAAACGTATTCACGATTACAGGTTATAGTTGGTTTGATCCGGATGTAAACGCCTTTGGTTCTGACGCTTCTAGAAGAGGAGTTGATATTTTCTCATACCCGAGCAGCAGAACATATTCAATAGGTTTTAAATTAACTTTATAATCTCAAGAAATGATGAAAAAGAAAAATATATTCATATATCTGATGGCATCCAGTCTCCTATTATCCGGAGCAGTAATGACATCATGCGAAAGTATGATCGAAGAAAAGCCTTTCGACTTCATTGTCCCTGAAGATGTTGAGGATTCTGATAATGGTGCCGACATGTGGGTAACAGGAGTATATAATACATTACACGAAGCTATGTTCAGATACGGTAGTTTCCCACGACCGCTGGATTATGACTGTGATTATATTTCTGGTGCAGTATGGCAGTTCAGTCAGTTTGGAAGTGGTAACTTCCAGGGAGGTGACGGACAAGCCGATATACTTTGGACAGGAATGTACTCGTTGATTAACCGGGCAAATATAGCGGTCTCCGAAATCAATAAGATGCAGAATGTATCGGAGGAATTTAAAAAGAATGCATTAGGAGAATGTTATTTTCTTAAAGCATGGGCATATTTCTACTTGGTACGTGCTTATGGAGCTATCCCTATTTATTCGGTCAGTGTAAACGAATCCGGACAATATACTAACAATCCGCGTATTCCGATTGCACAAGTCTATACGGAAACAATCATACCTTTGCTTAAAGATGCTAAAGATATGATTTATAAAAACACAGATAATGGCTTTAAACCCGGAAGAGTCTGTGCTGCAACTGCAGCAGGTTTGTTAGCCAAAGTATATGCAACTATCGGTTCTGCTTCCATGTCTACCGGAGAACAAATAACAGTAAAAACCGGTGCACCGTTTGTTATGCAGAATGTAAATGGTACTATGACCAAAGTGTATACAGAGCCTGTTCCGACAACATTCTCCAAGGATCAAGTTGCCGGTTACGAAAGCTTTTCTTCTCAAGAATATTACAGACTGGCCTACGAAGTTGCGGGAGATGTTATCGGAGGAGAATATGGGACACACAAACTTGAGGACTATGATTTGATTTGGTCTCCTTCCGGCAAGACTTGTAGTGAACACTTATTCGGTTTACAAACTAAATCCGGTGATGAATTATACGGTACACTATTCAGTTCGCACTACTGTGGCAGACTCAATGCAGCAGGAAATATAGACAATAGTTTAACGGTAGGATGTAGAAAACACTGGTATCTATTGTTTGAAGAAAAAGACTACCGCGTGGACAAAGGAGTGTTGCATTGTTGGATACGTCAGAACTCCGATACAAGTTGGGGTGGCGGTTCATACTATCCGAACTTTGGGAAATGGCAACGTATGGTTGAAGCCAAAGAGCCTCCGTTCGATAATCCTAAAGTAACCTCCGGATGGAGATGTGATGAAGCAGGTTCAGAACAGTTCTTTGCTTTCACCACTAAATATTCACAACAAATAGCCGATCAGACTCAACCTCGTACAGATGCCAATTACCCATTTTTACGTTATGCTGATGTTGTTCTAATTTTTGCAGAAGCAGCTAATGAATTAAATGGTCCGACAAAAGAATCGGTAGACGCTTTAAATGATGTCCGCACCCGTAGTAACGCAACAGGTAAAGAACTGGCAAACTTTACAGATAAAATCAGCCTGCGTTCTGCAATCCTTGAAGAACGTGCAATGGAATTAGCCTTGGAAGGCGATCGTCGTTGGGATTTAATACGTTGGGGAATTTATTTGCAGGCAATGAATGCTCTAGGCGGAATGGACGAAGCTAATAACGTAAAACAACGTTCCAGTAAACATCTGCTATTCCCGATTCCGACTCTTGAGATCCTGACGAACCAAGGAATTAATGAGAATAATCCTGGCTGGGATTAATCACTTATAACCATGTAAAAAAACAGATTATGAAGAAAATAAAATATTTTGCAATAATCGCAGCATCCATATTTACTTTAACATCCTGTACGGATATTGTTGAAGTCGACGATCTGAAAGCCAAAGAAAACAAACCGTCAACAGGTGCTCCGACTGTAGACAAAGTTGTTTTGGCAACAGATGCTGAATTTCCCATTGAGGGAGCGAATTTCGAACAAGTAGTACGAATTGAGGGAACAAATCTCGGAGACATCACTTCTCTAAAATTCAATGATATTGAAGTAGACAGTAAGGAGATATATTCAACCTACGATATGCTTCTCGCACCTATTCCTCGTGCACTTCCTAAAGAAGTGACAAACACGATTTATATTACAACCAAACACGGAGAACTAAGTATTCCTTTTGTTGTTTCCATCCCTGATTTAACAATCAATGGACTCAAGAATGAATTTACCCAACCGGGAGATACGACAGTTATTACAGGTGACAACTTTGACCTCTACGGTATTACAATCGAAGAAGCAATTGTTAATCTAGGTAATTTACCGGTAAATGTAATCGCTACCACTCGTACAGAACTGACAATAGAAATCCCGGCAAATGCCACTCCAAAATCTACCCTTACTATAAAAGGAGCCAATATGGATGAAGCATACATGGATCCGGGAGTATCTCAACTTTTTGATTTCAATAATTGGCCGGGAAGCGGTGCTTTTACACATTCCAGCCAATTCCCTGATGCCCCGAAAAATTTCTTATGTGACGGCACATTAGAAGGACAACCGGAACCATTAGTAGAAGGAGGAAAATATATTCGATTCAATAATTCCGTGAAAGCTTGGGGATGGATGGTTATGTGGGCCGGATATATTACTGTACCAGCAGAAGTAGCTGCAGATCCTTCATCATACGATTTAAGATTTGAAATCTGTACTGGAGCTAAATTCCCGATATCAGCCCAGACACGTATCATCTTAGGAGATTATGGATGGTATCCTTCCAAAGGAGGAATTCCGGTCAATACTTATGGCGGATGGCAAACAGTACGGATCAGCGCTGACACAGAAACAATGTTGCCCAATCCTATCGATCCTAGTACCAACACGCCTTTCAAAATCGTATTTTCTCCCGAATCTGCTCAAGATTTTGATTTAAGTATGTGTAATTTCAGATTTGTTCATAAATAAAAATAAGAAGGGAGCGCTTTAGTATGGGCGTTCCCTCATAACCAAAAATGATTCGATTTATGCTAAAAGACTTATTTTCATTATTAACGATTGTAGCACTTCTATTTTCATCTTGTTCCAAATCAGATGAAGAAGAAAATGGTGATGAGCCTCAACCAACCAAACAAACTGTTTACTTTGGAGTTAACCTGTCAGGAGCTGAATTTGGAAATGTGTATCCGGGAGTAGATGGTACCCACTATGGTTATCCCACAGAAAAAGACTTGGATTACTTTAAAGCCAAAGGCCTTTATCTGGTACGTTTTCCTTTTCGTTGGGAACGCATACAACCCACAATGAATGGGGAATTAAATGCAACAGAACTGGCAAAAATGAAGAAATTCGTCAAAGCTGCCGAAGATAGAAACATACAGATACTTCTGGATATGCATAACTTTGGAAGATATTGTGTATATTGCGACGGTCAAAGTTCACAAAATAATCAATATGCAATCATTGGTAATGCACGATGCACTGTTGACAATTTCTGTGACGTATGGAAGAAACTGGCAAAAGAGTTTAAAGACTATAAAAATATCTGGGGTTACGACATCATGAATGAGCCCTACGAAATGCTGACATCGACACCATGGGTTAACATAGCCCAAGCCTGCATTAATGCCATCCGCACTATAGATACTAAAACGACCATCATAGTTAGCGGAGACGAATTCAGTTCTGCCAGACGGTGGAAAGAATGCAGTGACAATCTGAAAACTCTTACAGATCCAAGTAATAACCTGATATTCCAGGCACATATATATTTCGATTCAGATTCTTCTGGAAACTATAATAAAGGATATGACGAAGATGGTGCAACCGTTCAAACAGGGGTGGCTCGTTTGAAACCTTTTGTTGACTGGCTGAAAGAGAATAATAAACGTGGATTCGTTGGTGAATATGGTATACCTGATACTGACGGTCGTTGGGTGGATATTCTTGATGCAACACTTAAATATCTACAAGAGAATGGAATAAACGGAACTTACTGGTCTGCCGGTCCACGATGGGGTGATTATCCCTTATCTGTCCAACCGACCAATAATTACACACAGGATCGTCCGCAATTAAGCACGCTCCTGAAATATAAAAGTACACAACAATAATCAGAATAAATACTGTCCATGAGAACTCGAATCATCCCTATTATCACTTTACTGCTATCTACTCCAATGGTTATTGCACAAAAATCAATGGATGAAATAGACAGAGAAAGCTTTGCAGCAAAGCTATCTCCAATGGAAGTAAAAGGTATACAGATGACTGAAACAGGAAATATTCCTCTTGTCAGAGATACTCCTGCAAACATCTTTTTGGACGGAACCTGGCAACTGGCAGAAGGAGGAACTGAAAAAGAACGTTTACACACTATCTGGACAGATCAAATACCTGCCCGTGTGCCTGGTAGTATTCACACCGCATTAGTAGAAAATGGAATCATACCTAATCCATACATCGGACAGAATGACTCTATTGCAGAAAAACAATCTTACAAGACATGGTGGATGAAGCGGGAGTTCGAACTAGACTCCCCCTCATCTCACTGTATATTATCTTTTGGCGGAATCGCTAACAAATGTACAATATGGCTCAATGGAAAACTTTTGGGAACACACGAAGGTATGTTCGGAGGGCCCGATTTTTCAATAGGTAACTATTTAAAGAATAAAAACACTCTCATAGTAAAACTAGAAGCTATCCCTCAAATGTTTCTGGGCAACTGGCCTCCCAACGCAAATGAAAGTTGGAAATATACAGTTGTATTCAATTGCGTTTATGGATGGCATTATGCACAAATCCCATCATTAGGAATCTGGCGTAGTGTTCAATTAAAAGAACAAGCCGCAGTAGAAATAGAATCACCCTTCATCGCCACTCGTTCGCTCGATGGTCAAATGCGCTTAACTCTTGATCTGCATAAAAAATCATCTCCATTAAAAGGAGTATTATATGCAGAAGTATCTCCCAAGAACTTCAAAGGAATAACACAATATTATCGTTTCGACATAAATAGTCAGAAAAAACAGGAAACTTTATCTTTAGACCTTCAAATCAAAGATCCGCATCTCTGGTGGCCCAATGACAGAGGAGAACAATCACTATACGACCTCAACCTATTCTTCGTTCCACAAAAAGGGAAGACAGCCCATACAAAAACATCGTTCGGTATACGGACTATTGAGATGAGACCATTAATTGATGGTGCTAAAGAAGATTATTATAACTGGACATTCGTCATCAATGGCAAGCCGATGTTCATAAAAGGAACAGGCTGGTGCACTATGGATGCATTAATGGACTTCTCAAGAAATAAATATGAGCATTTGCTCCAGATAGCCCAAAGCCAGCACATACAAATGCTAAGAGCCTGGGGAGGAGGAATGCCCGAAACCGATGATTTTTACGAATTATGCGATAAATATGGTATTTTAGTCATGCAAGAATGGCCAACGGCCTGGAATAGCCATAACACACAACCGTACACTATCCTGCAAGAAACAGTGGAAAGAAATACCAAACGATTAAGAAATCACCCTTCTCTTATTATGTGGGGAGCAGGGAATGAATCGGATAAACCATTCGGACCTGCAATTGACATGATGGGACGACTTAGTATCGAACTTGACGGAACACGTCCCTTCCATCGTGGTGAAGCCTGGGGAGGCAGCCTGCACAATTATAACTGCTGGTGGGACGATGCTCATCTTAATCACAATTTGAATATGACCGCTCCTTTTTGGGGAGAATTTGGGATAGCATCATTGCCTCACATCGAGACAGTGCGTAGATATTTGGACGAGGAAAAAGAAGTGTGGCCTCCCCAAAGGAGCGGTAATTTCACGCACCACACTCCTATCTTCGGAACGATGAGAGAAATGGAGAAACTCACTCAATATTCCGGTTATTTTATGCCAAAGGATTCGCTGGCTTCTTTCATCCTCGGGTCACAGTTAGCACAAGTAGTAGGAGTGCGCCATACATTAGAACGGGCACGCACATTATGGCCTCATACTACCGGAGCACTTTATTATAAGATGAACGATAACTATCCTGGTGTATCATGGTCATGTGTAGACTATTATGGTATCATCAAACCCGTTCACTATTTTGTGCAAAAGTCTTTTGCTCCGTTAGCAGCAGTCATGCTGTTTGACCGCAGCAACCTTGCCAGTCAAGAAGTCAGTCTTCCAGTCTATCTACTTGATGACTGCCAAACATTAGAGAAAGAACCTTATCAAGTCAAAGTGTCTATATACAATGCATTACTAGATACTGTTGCCACCCATACTTTCAACGGTACCGACGATGATAATGTCGTCAAAAAACTAGGAGAAATAAATCTGAATAGAGAACAAACCAAATCGACCATGCTATTCTTTGTTCTGGACATAATCAAAGATAACAAAAACATATATCGGAATTATTACTTTACCAATTACGAAGTACGTCCGGGTTCCATCGTATCAATGCCCCAGACAGAAATTAAAATGGAACGCACAGGTAATATGGTGACTTTAACAAATACAGGAAAGCACCCTGCTATCGGAGTACACGTAGAAGTACCGGAAAAAATGGACCAACTTATCGTTTCGGAGAACTATATATGGCTTAATCCACAGGAATCAAAAAAATTAAAAATAAATTTGGAATCTCCAGTTATTGTAAAAGGCTGGAATCTTCAATCACCCTATTAAACAGAACATTATGAAAAAAGTTTTTATTTCGGCTTTTCTACTACTTAGCCTTCTTACTCTAAATGGATGTAAAAGTAATCAACCTCCGGTAAAAGAGACAGGTGAACCTTACGGAGTAAACTTGGCATGCGCGGACTTCGGTTCATCTTTCCCCGGTGAGTATAATAAAGACTATACCTACCCGACAGATCAAGACCTCGAATATTGGCAAAAGAAAGGGCTGAAACTTATCCGGTTACCATTCAAATGGGAACGGCTACAACTTGATTTAAAAGGACCGTTAAACCAGCATGACCTCAATAAAATGAAAGAATTGGTCAGAGCAGCAGAGAAACGCGATATGGTGGTTATTCTTGACTTACATAATTACTGTCGCCGTTTCATGAACAACGAACATACCCTCATTGGAAACAACGGATTAACAATCAAAGACTTGGCTTCTTTCTGGCAAGCTATCGCTAAAGAATTCTCCACTTTTAAAAACATATATGGTTACGGGCTAATGAACGAACCACACGATCTAGCCCCGGATACCAAGTGGTTCGACATGGCACAAGCATCTATCAATGCCATACGAGAAGTCGACACAAATACGCTTATTATGGTAGGCGGCAACGACTGGTCATCAGCAGAGCGTTGGATCGAGCAGAGTGATACACTCAAATTCTTAAAAGACCCGGCTAATAACCTTGCTTTTGAAGCTCATGTATATTTTGACAAGGATGCATCCGGTACGTACAAATATTCATACGAAGAGGAAGAATGTTATCCGGAGAAAGGAATCGACCGGGTAAAACCATTTGTAGAATGGATTAAACAGAATAAATTCCATGGTTTTATCGGAGAATATGGAATCCCCGACAATGATCCCCGTTGGAATGAAACCCTCGACTTATTCTTGGGATATTTGCAAAAAAACGGAATCAATGGTACATATTGGGCTGCGGGTCCGTGGTGGGATACTTATTTCATGGCAATCACCCCCAAAGACGGAAAAGACAGACCGCAAATGCCTATCATTGAAAAATATACAAGTACCTTAAAAAAATAGAATTATGTTCAAACGATTCTCCATCTGCTATATTTTATTCATGTTTTGTATAACTGGAACTTCCGCCCAAGAAGACCGATGGACAGGAAACGCCACGAATCTGTCCAAAGGAAATTTAAGGGTAAATTCTTCAGGACGTTACCTGGAATACAGTGACGGAACTCCTTTTCTCTACATGGGAGATACAGCATGGGAACTCATCAGCCGCTTAAATGACAAAGAGACTGAACAATATTTGGAGAATCGCAGGGAAAAAGGATTTACCGTCATACAAACGGTAATCCTGGATGAATTAGATGATATGGATGTTTCATCTAACGGAGAACCTAAGTTAATTGACGGCAATATTGACAAGCCCGCTCCCGGCTATTTCACTCATGTAGACAAAGTTATTTCTTTGGCAGCAGCCAAAGGTTTATACATAGCTCTACTACCAACCTGGGGAGATAAGGTAGACAAACAATGGGGAAAAGGACCGGAGATTTTTACACCGGAAAATGCATATAGATACGGCAAATGGTTAGGAGAACGCTATATGAACGCCCCCAATCTGATATGGATAATAGGAGGTGATCGAAGTGGAGACGGAAAAAACTTTGCCATTTGGAATGCATTAGCAACCGGTATTAAAAGTGTAGACAAAAACCATTTGATGACCTATCATCCTCATGGAGAGCACTCATCCTCATTCTGGTTTCACAATGCTTCCTGGCTGGATTTTAATATGTGCCAATCCGGACATGCACAACAAGATTTCGCAATCTATCAACGCCTGCTTTTGCCCGATTTAAAAAAGGAACCACATAAGCCATGCATGGATGGAGAACCCCGATATGAAAATATTCCGATCAATTTCAAAAAAGAAAAGGGAAGATTTGGTGACGATGATGTCCGCCATACACTTTACCAGAGTATGTTCAGCGGAGCTTGCGGATATACATACGGCTGTAATGATATATGGCAGATGTTTGATACCGGACGTGAACCTAAATGTGATGCCGACACTCCATGGTACCAATCAATGGATAAACAAGGAGCATGGGACTTAATTCACTTTCGCAGATTATGGGAAAAATTTGACTTTACTCAAGGAAAAAACCAACAAACCATCTTTGGCGATATACCTTTAGAAAATGAAAACTATCCCGTAGCATTCGGCAACAAAGACTACTTATTAGTGTATTTTCCACAAGGTGGAGAGAGAACGATTTATTTGCCTTCAATGAAAGCATCCAAACGGTCTTTAAAGTGGATGAATCCTCGCAATGGAAGAATCACATTCTATCAAAATACAACAACAAATACCATTCCCGTATCCTCTCCCACAAAGGGAAAAGGAAATGACTGGATTTTAATTATAGAGTAATTAACCGAAAAAAATAACTATAGAATATGAAAAGTAATAGATTAGAAGAGCTAACACAAAATTATGAAGCTCTTATCAACCGAAAAAATGAGATATGTAACAATAGCAACGGTATATATAAACGTTACTACCACCCTGTATTAACAGCAGAACATGCACCACTCATCTGGAAGTATGATTTTGATGAAAAACAAAACCCATTCATGGAAGAAAGAATTGGTATCAACGCTGTAATGAATACGGGAGCCATCAAGATCAATCATAAATACTATCTTGTGGCGCGTGTGGAAGGAGCAGACCGAAAATCATTCTTTGCAGTAGCAGAAAGTAATAGTCCCGTAGACGGATTTCGTTTTTGGGATTATCCGATAGAAATGCCGGAGACAGACATTCCTGATACCAATATGTACGATATGCGCCTGACCGCACATGAAGATGGATGGATTTATGGCATTTTTTGTGCGGAACGCAAAGATACAAACGCTCCAGCCGGTGATTTATCTTCCGCAGTAGCCGTTGCAGGTATTGCACGAACAAAAGACCTAAAAACATGGCAACGCTTGCCGGATCTGAAATCTCCGAGCCAGCAACGTAACGTAGTGCTTCATCCGGAATTTGTGAATGGGAAGTATGCCCTGTATACCCGCCCTCAAGATGGTTTTATTGACGCCGGCAATGGAGGAGGTATCGGATGGGCACTCATAGATGACATCTGTCATGCCGAAATAAAAGAGGAAAAAATCATCAATAAACGGTTTTATCATACGATCAAGGAGGTAAAAAATGGAGAAGGGCCACACCCCATTAAAACTCCACAAGGATGGTTACATTTAGCACATGGTGTAAGAGGATGCGCAGCCGGATTACGCTATGTATTATACTTATATATGACTTCTTTAGAAGATCCGACAGAAATTATAGCTGAACCTGCAGGTTATTTCATGGCCCCTATAGGAGAAGAAAGAATCGGTGATGTATCGAATGTATTATTCTCAAACGGATGGATTGAAGATGATAACGGAAAAATTTATATCTATTATGCGTCTTCGGACACCCGTCTTCATGTAGCCGAGTCAACAGTAAGCCAGCTTGTAGATTATTGTCTGCACACGCCAACCGACGGTTTCCGTTCTATAGAATCTGTGAAGCGGATCATTACTATGGTAAACCACAATAAACAATACCTGAAACAATAAATACATCACCATGGAAAACATAAAACTAAGAGAAAAAATCGGGTATGGATTAGGAGATGCTGCTTCTTCCATGTTTTGGAAGTTATTCACGATGTATCTGCTATTTTTCTACACAGACGTGGTAGGTATCTCCTCGGCAGTAGTAGGAACAATGTTCCTTATCACACGCATTTGGGACACTTTCCTCGATCCGTTTGTCGGAATATTAGGCGACCGGACAAACTCACGCTGGGGTAAATTCCGCCCCTACCTACTATGGGTAGCCATACCATTCGGCATCTGTGGTATACTGACCTTCTCATCTTTTGGAGATAACATGACTACCAAAATCATATTTGCCTATGCCACATATACCCTTATGATGATGGTATATTCATTAATCAATGTTCCGTACGCATCTCTATTAGGGGTAATGTCTGCCAATCCGCAAGTACGCACAGAGTTCTCCTCCTACCGCATGACATTTGCTTTTGGAGGAAGTATTCTGGTACTATTCCTCATTGAGCCACTGGTTGATATATTCAGTAAGATGAAGATAACGGAAAATATACCTGACATCGCTTTCGGCTGGCAGATGGCTGCAGTCGTATTTGCGATTATGGCTAGTGGAATGTTCTTATTAACTTTTCTATGGACAAAAGAAAGAGTGCAGCCCATAAAGGAAGAAAAAGGATCACTGAAAGAAGATCTGAAAGATTTGGGCAGAAACAAACCCTGGTGGATTCTTTTATGCGCAGGAATCATGGCATTAGTGTTCAATTCTCTTCGCGACGGTTCTGCTGTATTCTATTTCAAATATTATGTAGACAGCTCCGATACATTCTCTTTCTCATTCATGAATAGTGCCATTACTCTAATTACGATCTACTTGGTATTAGGACAAGCCGCCAATATCCTCGGAATCATGTTTGTGCCATCACTCACCAAAAGAATCGGTAAAAAGAAAACTTATTTTATGGCAATGGTTGGCGCTACCATTCTAAGTGTTTTATTCTACTTCCTTCCTAAAGATTTTATCTGGGGAATTCTTTGTTTACAGGTCTTAATAAGCATCTGTGCGGGTATTATTTCTCCTTTATTATGGTCTATGTATGCAGATATATCAGACTATTCCGAATGGAAAACCGGAAGACGGGCAACCGGCCTGATATTCTCTTCTTCGTCTATGTCTCAAAAGTTCGGTTGGACAATCGGAGGTGCTTTGACCGGATGGCTACTGGCCTATTTCGGTTTCAAAGCAAATGTAATCCAATCCGACTTTGCTCAAACCGGCATTTGTATGATGATGAGTATCTTCCCGGCAATTGCCACTATGCTATCAGCATTCTTCATTTCACGTTATCCGTTAAATGAAAAAAGATTATATGAAATATCAACAGAACTCGAAGAGAGAAGAAAAAAGTAAATTCATCACTAACCAACTAACCAATATGGCTCATATTCCAATTCGGTCCTATTTGTATTTACTATTGGGTACAACCCTATTCTCATGTGTACCTCAAGAGCTAAAACCGCCATTTGAATTAAAATGTGAGAATATACCCGTTCCTGTAGGAGTAGATACTCAAACTCCCAGACTCTCCTGGAAACTTCCGCTGCTAGAGGAAGATAGTATCAACAGAGTTGAGATATGGCTATCAACAGACAGATAAGGAAAGTGTGGTACTATATATTATTGAATATTATTCAGCTGTAAAGAAAAATGAAATTTGCAGGTGAATGAATGAACGAGAAAATATCATTCTGAGTGAGGTAACCCAATCACAAAAGAACTCA
>OFFH01001087.1_pt1 | contig 15245 bp, 24 predicted proteins | sample 1521341 | NCBI WGS metagenome assembly OFFH01 (sample SAMEA3504108, study PRJEB24116) | mouse gut metagenome | biome: mouse gut; feature: mouse-associated habitat; material: faeces | place: Denmark | collected 2011 | reverse complement strand
ATATAGACAGCTGGGCAACGGCTGGACGGTGGACGTGATAGCCCATATTCTTTCATTCTGCCCAGGAATAACGGAAAAGCCCCTGGAAGTGCTGTCCATGTATGACGGTATGAGTTGCGGGCGGCTGGCGCTGGACAAGCTGGGGGCATGGGTGGCGGCGTACTGGGCAACGGAAATTGACAAGTACGCTATAAAGACCACGCAGGCGAATTTCCCGGAAACGGTACAGCTGGGGGACGCTTTCCGGGTGCGGGAAGACGGCTGGAAGCCGTGGGAAGGAGCGAAACAATGAGCATATGCAAAGGGTGCGGGCGGCAAATTGACTGGATACGCACGGCGGCGGGAAAGTCGATGCCGATTGACCCGGAACCCGTTTTCGTGATTGAGGGGGACGGGAAGGATCTCTTTTTCACGGACGAAGGGGATACGCTGAAAGGCCGGGCCGCCCGCCCGGACGAAGTGACCACGCGGGAAGCAAAACTGGAAACACCAGTGGGCTATGTGTCGCATTGGAAGACCTGTCCGAACGCGGCGGATTTTCGGCGGCGGTAAGGGGGCGGCGATATGAGCCAATACACGATCGCAAGCGTTTCTTGTGGGAAAGACAGCCTTGTAATTCCGCATGAGTACATAAAACGCGGGTTGCGGCTGGATGAAGTAATGATGTATGACACGGGCATGGAGTTCCAAGCCATTTATGACGAATGGGCCTCGCTGGTAAAAATTCTGGACGAAAACGGAATAAAACACACGGTTTTGAAGCCGGAATATGAATTTTGTTGGCAAATGTTTGAACGGCCAGTAAACCAGGGGAAAGAAAATGAACACCTGGGGTATAGCTGGTGCGGCGGAACGTGCCGCTGGGGGACGGCTGACAAAAGAACGATTCTGGGGAAGTACGCGGAAGAACGGGACGCGATCGTGCTGGTAGGGATTGCAGCAGACGAAGCGCACAGAAGGGAAAAGGAGTTCAAACCATACAAACGTTTCCCTCTGATTGATTGGGGTATGTCGGAAGCTGATTGCCTGGCGTACTGCTACGAGCGGGGCCACGAATGGAGGGAACACCGCGCGGCAACGCCAGATGGCACGATCCGCCTATATGACATTCTGGATCGCGTTTCCTGCTGGTGCTGTACAAATAAAAATCTGGACGAACTGCGGAACGTATACCACCTTTTGCCGGAATATTGGGAACGACTTAAAGACCTACAGCGCCGGACTTGCCGCCCGATGAAGGGAGAAGGGAAAAGCGTTTTCGACCTTGAAACGCGCTTCAAACTGGAAGACGAAAGAACGGCGGCTGGTTTGAGCATAAGGAGCCGGGAATTTTTTAGGGAACTGGCCGGGAAATTGGAAGCAGGGGGCGGGAACGATGGCGCTTGAAATCGTCCCTATGACATTGCGGGAAGCAAACGCATTTGTTGAACAGAACCACCGTCACCACGGGAAGGTTGTGGGCCACAAGTTTTCCATTGGACTTTCCAACGGGGAAGAAATTGTGGGCGTTGCCATTGTGGGCCGTCCGGTAGGCCGCTATACAGACGATGGCTGGACACTGGAAGTAAACCGCCTATGCACAGACGGAAGCCGCAACGCCTGCTCCATGCTGTATGCGGCAGCCTGGCGGGCGGCGCGGGCAATGGGGTATAAGCGGCTTATAACCTACATACTGGACACGGAGCCGGGAACAAGCCTTAAAGCGGCGGGCTGGAAGTGCGTGGGACAAGCTGGCGGCTTGCGCTGGACGGGGAAGCGCCGCCCGCAGGTGGACTTATACCCGGCGCAAATGAAAATCCGATGGGAGATTGGAACGGAAGACGGGTAAAAGGAAAAGGCTTTGACTATGGTTGCAGCCATAGTCAAAGCCGTGCCTAAAGATGTGATATAAAGACAACTCTACAAGAAGAATTATACCACATTGACGGCACAAAAGCAAGCGTAAAAGGGCGGAAAGCGCCTTTATTTCTGCGGGTTTTGCGCCCGCGTTACGGGCTTGTATGGGGTATTAACTTTCCGGGGAAAGCCTGGAAGCTGTCAATATATGGGAATAGCGGATCAAGGGAAAGTATGACCCCAGGCCCACCAGCGCGGCAGCGCAGCCAGAAGGGGCCGGATCATGTTTTACAGGGAAAAGAAGATAGATTGCGGCAGCTATCGGGAAGCAGACATAATTCCCCGCACGGACAGCGCGGAAAAGACCGCGAAGGGACGGCGGGGGAAATCAAAAAAAGTATCGGAGCCAAAGCAAAAGGATCTGAACGAAAAAAACTCAAAACGCTATCTTGTCCAGCTGGGCAACGGAAATTTTGGGGCCGGGGATCTCCACGTTACATTCACCTACAGCGACAAATATTTACCACGGACGGAAGCGGAAGCGGAGCGGAAGATCGGGAACTATTTAAGCCGCATTGCATACCGCCGGAAGAAGTTAGGGCTTCCGCCGCTGAAATATATCCTTGTCACAGAATACGGGTACGCCAAAGACGATCCAGACCACGCGGGAAGCCCCGTCCGCATCCACCACCATGTCATTATGAACGCCGGGCTTGACCGGGACGAAGTGGAAATGATGTGGACGGCGGAGCGGATCAACTGGCGGAAGTATGACGCGGATCACAGCTACGGGGACACGGTGGAACGCCTGGGGTATGTGAACGCTGACCGCATCCAGACCAACGAAAACGGCATTGAAGCGCTGTGCAAATATGTTATGAAGAACCCCAGGGGGAAGAAGCGGTGGAGCAGTTCCCGGAACCTTGTGCGGCCAGTGGAACAGCCGCCAGCAGACCACAAGCACACGAAAAAGAAGGTTGAAGCCCTGGCAAAGTCAACGGATCAGGGCCGGGACTTCTTCCAGAAGCAGTTCCCCGGCTACACGATCACGGAAATAAAGCCGGAATATTACGAAGAAACAGGCTGGCATATCTACTTGAAAATGTGGAAAAAGCCGGGGGAAAAGTTGAAAAACAGGAAGAAAGGACGGAAGAAACGTGAATAAAGAAGTAATGTTCAGCAGCGCAACGGGCGTATGGGCCACGCCGCAGGACTTCTTTGACAGCCTGGACGCTGAATTTAATTTTACGCTTGACCCGTGCGCGAACGATGAAAACCACAAGTGCGAAAAGTATTTCACGGAAGCGGAAGACGGGCTGGCCCAGGACTGGGGGGGCTACAGGGTATTTTGCAACCCGCCTTATGGGCGCGATCTGAAACGGTGGGTTGAAAAGGCGTACCGGGAGGGGTGCAAAGATAATACGCTTGTGGTGCTGTTGATTCCGGCCCGCACGGATACAACCTTTTTTCACGATTTTATCATGCACAGATCGGAAATCAGGTTTATAAGTGGGCGTTTGCGCTTCAACGGGCACACGGAAAACGCGCCTTTCCCGTCCATGATCGCCGTTTTTCGCGGTCCGAAAATGCAGCGGGAAGAAAAGAAAAAGAAGAAATTGCAGACGTGCGAGGGGTGAGAGAATGGAAACAATTCTGTACGGGGACGCGCTGGAAACGCTGGGACTTGTGAAGTCAAAGAGTGTCAATACCTGCATCACTTCCCCGCCCTATTACAACTTGCGGGACTACGGAACGACGGGGCAAATAGGGATGGAGGAAACGCCGGAAAAGTACATAGAAAACCTTGTGCTGGTATTCCGGGAAGTGTGGCGCGTTCTGCGGGCGGATGGGACGTTGTGGATCAATATCGGGGACAGCTACGCCACAAGTTCCGGCCCGCAGCCGCCCACAAACACGCGGAACAGCCAAGGGCACACAGAAAAGAGAGTGCCGAGCGGGTACAAGCGGAAAGACCTGATCGGGATACCGTGGCTTCTGGCTTTTGCTCTGCAAAAAGACGGCTGGTATTTGCGGCAGGATATTATATGGCACAAAACAAACCCGATGCCGGAAAATGTCCGGGACAGGTGCGTAAAAAGCCATGAATATATATTTCTGCTGTCAAAGTCCGCAAGGTATTACTTTGACGCAGCAGCGATCAGCGAACCCGTAACCGGGGAAAGCACAAAGCGGTATCTTGCGTGTGAGGGGCAGCAGGAAATATTTTTCGGCGGAAAAAAGTACGGGGCTGACCGTTCGGAGGAAACCCGGACAAAAAGCGGGAAAGCCTACAGGCCGAAACCGTACCGGAATAAACGGGATGTGTGGAGCGTGGCCACGGCGGGATTTAAGGGCGCACACTTTGCAACATTCCCGGAAAAGCTGGTGGAACCGTGCGTGCTGGCCGGAAGCCCGCCTGGTGGAATGGTGCTTGACCCGTTCGCGGGGAGCGGGACAACGGGGGTAGTGGCAAAGCGCCTGGGGCGTGACTTTATAGGCGTGGAACTGAACCAGGAATATAAGAAAATGGCGGAAGACCGGATCGCCGCAGCGGCGGCGGGGCCGGAACAGACAATGCTTGAAATGGAGGGGTAACACCAATGGAAGGAAAACTGTGCTATATCTGTAGCCCATACAGAGGGGATACAGAGCGAAACGCAAAGTATGCCGCAGCGCTGACCCGTGCGGCGATTGTGAAGGGCTACACGCCTATTACGCCGCATCTGTACATAACGCAAGCCCTTGACGATCGGAACCTGGAGGAACGCGCTCTGGGGATGGAAGCGGGCCTGCATCTGCTGGAACCGTGCGAATGTATCATGATCGGCGGGCGCTATGGAATTTCGGAGGGTATGCGCTATGAGATCGAGCGGGCGCACAAGATGGGAAAAAACTTCTCTTTTGCGGATTGTGGGAAGCTGAACGGGAAAGATGAGGGTTTTCTGCGGGAAATGAGCCGCTACCCGGACATGGAGGAACGGAAGCAGGAATTTATACACCTGCTGTCATTCGTGGAGCGGGACGGCGTGCAAAGCCTGCTGGAATGGCTGGAAAGCACGGACTTCTACACAGCCCCGGCCAGCACGAAGTATCACGGGGCCTATGCCGGGGGCTTGCTGGAACATTCACTGAACGTCTATTACAGGCTGGTAAGGCGAAACACCGGGATCAACGTTGACACACTGACCGTTGCCGCCCTTCTCCATGACGTTTGCAAAATCCACCTGTACGAAAAGCAGGACGGCGGCGGATACCACCACAATGAGCGATTCCCGATCGGTCACGGGGAAAAGTCCGTGATCCTGATTCTGCGGCATATGCCGTTGACGGATGAAGAAATCACGGCTATTTCCTGGCATATGGGAGCCTTTGACAGTCGAGCGGGCGCGGGCCGCAGCTTGTCCCAGGCGTGGGAGAAATGCCCGCTTGCCCTGCATCTGCATTTAGCGGATATGGAAGCAACCTGGTTTGACGAAAAGAGGGGGCCGCAGGAATGAAAAGACGCGGAAAGACAGTGGCGGAACGGATGGCCGTATCATTGCGCCGGGAAGAAGCGGAAGCAACCGGAAAGCCGCTGTATATGTCATATGCGGACGTTCCGCCGGGACTGTACAGCAAAACGGCCTGTATGAAGCTGAAATGCCCGGCGGCGGAAGATGAAGCCCCGGCGGCCTATGTGCTGAACCGTAACTGGCTGGGGTATATGCCGCTGTACGATCGGCGGGAAAAAGGAGGGCAGCAGGGATGAACGAACAGCAGCGGAAAAAGGCGCTGGACAGCTGGAAGGGGAAGAAGAACAATGCCCAGGGGCATTTCTTTGAGGGCTTCATAAAGACCGCGTGCGCCGTCTACAAGCAGAAGGGGATCGCATACGTGGAGAAAATGCCGGAACCGTTTATGGTGCTGGAAAAGAAAGACCGGGGCATTTTTAAGGGCCGCTTCATTGCCCACGCACAGCCGGACTTCATGGGCACGCTGTCCGGCGGGCGCTCCATCTGCTTTGAAGCAAAGTACACCAGCACGGACAAGCTGGGGCAAAACGTCCTGACAGCGGAACAGTGGGACAGCCTGGAACAACACTGGAAAGCCGGGGCAAAAGCGGGCGTGTGCGCCGGGATCGGGAATGTGTATGCCTTTATCCCCTGGCCCGTCTGGCGCTCCATGCAGGAAATCTACGGGCGCAAGTTCATGACGGCGGAAGACCTGGAGCCGTACCGGGTGCGCTTCAACGGGGCATGTATGTTCCTTGATCCGGTAAGCCCGCCCACGGCGGAAGCGGTGGAAGCGCGGGACACGCTGGGGGCCGCAAAGAAGCGCTTGTGGAACAAACTGCAAACCGTAGAGCGGGAAGCAGAAGAAGCCGCAGAAATTGAACGGCTGGAAACGGCCCTGCAAACGGTTGTGGGGGTGGTAACGGCAAACCGCATGTTTGAGATTATACGCCGGGAGCCGGAAGAAAAGCACGCGGCTTTTCTGAAAACCACGCTGGAAGCGGCGCTGGGCGGTGCTGATTATTCCGCCTGTACGACATTGGACGATATGGGGAACGTGTTCGCAAAATACTTTGTGGAAAGAGCGGGAGGAGTATAAACATGGGAACCGATATGCGCGGCTTCAAAGTTGTTTACAAAGAAAGGGTTTATAACGCCCTGGAAATGGTATGCGGCTTTGAGGGAGAAGCACGGAAAGAACCGGGCGAAAGTGAACCTAAATTTTTAACGGTGCTGGTTTTGAACGAAGACGGAAACGTAAAAATGCTGGAAGATGAAGCGTTTATGTTTCAGTTCATGCGGATTGTAGGGGGTGAAAGGCGGTGAAGTTTGCAGCATTTAACGCCCGTTGCCCGTTTGAACTGGGGGACAAGATCTGGGATGAAGCCGGGCGGGAACACACGATCACAGACATTGTGGCGCTTCACTCCATGAAAACAATGACGGTGCGGTTTGTCTACGAATTGGACAACAGCGGGAAGCTGGTAAACCTGGTGGACGGGCCGCAGCGGGAAGAAGCGGTGCAGAATGGATGAACGGAAGATTTACCGCGCCGCCCTGGCCGCCTGGGGCGCGGACGCGCAAACGCTTATGGTATTTGAGGAAATGGCGGAACTGCAAAAGGAACTGTGCAAGGCCGCCAGAGGGAAGGACAACCGGGAACAGATCGCGGAAGAAATTGCGGACGTGGAAATCATGCTGGAACAAATGAAGGTGCTTCACGGTTGCGCGGAAGCCGTGGCGGCGTACCGGGAAAGCAAACTGCGGCGGCTGGCGTTCCGGTGCGGCGCGGACGTGGAGCCGCAGGAAGGAGGGAAAACCAGTGAAACCGATTGATCGCATCATGCGGCAGAACGTGCCCGGCTATGCCTACATGAAAGAGGCCATACCGCAGGCGGCGGAGCGGGAACCGAAAAAGAAGCGCCAGCAGAAGCCGCGCACGCTGACAGAGATTGCCGGAAGCGGAAAGGCGGTTTTGCGCAAGGGCGTGACCCTAACGCAGGCCGCCCGGAAGCTGAACAGGTATGAAGAAACGGGGCTTGCGCCCCAGGAAGTCTTCAACCTGATCGAGAGGGCGCACAACCTGGAACGGCGCGTGGAAAAGCTGGAAAGATGGAAGTAAGGAGGTAAGCGCGGTGGCGGCGGAACGTTGCGTGCTGTGCGGTGCGCCTGTTTCGGCGGGATCGCAAATGTGCCGGGCCTGCATGAACAAGCACAGCCCGGCGGAAGTCCTGGAAGCGGAACAGGAATTGCGGGACATTGCCCAGGTTTTGAAGATAACCGCCAGCACAGACAGGAACATAAAAGAATCAATGGAAGCCATTCTGCGGATCGCGGATAGGCTGGGAAGGAACAGAAATGGAAGATAGATCGAACCAGACATACACGCCCCGCGTGGTGCGGGCGCGGATCAATATCCCGGCCCGCCCCTGGCAGGCGTACCGGGAGGAATACCGGGGGCAGGGCTTCACGGTAAACAACTTCAAGGCAATGCAGAAAGCGGATCAGTATTTTAACGGCCTGGAAATCACGCTTTCTTCCTGGTGGTATGACGATCACAGCTGCTGGCATTTGTTCAACTGGCCGCAGGCGGTTGACGATCGCGTTATGTGCGCCATGTACCACGCGGAACAGTATAAGGGCGGCCCCGGTATGTTGCCCAGCGCCTACAAGGGCGATTTTGAAAAGTTCCGGGCGGACTGGGCGGCGGGCACGTATGACCCCGGCGCAACGTACACGTTCAAGCTGGAAAACGTGGAAGTTCTGGAAGTGTTGCAGGAAGAAGCGTGGCACGACCGGGAGCCGAAGCGGGCCGCGCCGCCAAAACGGAAGAAGCGGAAGAAGAAGGGCCGCAAACGCCGTGGGTAAGAAGAAGCACCGCCCAAAGAGCAAAGCGGAACTTCTGCAAGCCCAGTGGGAGCGGGAGCGCCCCAGACCGCAACGCCCGGCGGCGGGCTGGATGCAGGCGGCGGCGGAACGGGCGAACCGGGCGCAAGCGGCGGTTATCGCAAGAAGGAAGGAGGAAAAGCGGGGTGAAAAAGAGCAGGAACGGCCCATGGAAAAGAAAACTTCTTTTCTGGCGGAAGCATCGGCGATTGTGGAGCGTGCGCCAGTGCTTCTTCCAGACACGGGCCGGGAAGCGTCTGCAATCGGCGGTTTACCGCCTGGCGCAGAAGTTCCCGGAAAGCAAGGTGCTTGAACGGGTGCTGTTTCACCTTCTGCCATTTTAGGCGTGAAATGCTGTGCTATCGGCGGGACGGGCAGAAAGGAACGGACAAAATGGAAATGCGCGTTTTATCGGTTATCAATTTGAAAGGCGGCGTGGCAAAGACCATTTCCAGCGTGGCTATTGCGCATCTGCTGGCGGAAAAGGGCTTCCGCGTCCTGCTGGTGGACAACGACAAGCAGGGGGACGCTTCCAGGGGATACCGCCGCCGGGATGAAGACGGGGCAGGGATTGATAAGATCATGACCGCCCGCCGCCCAGATATGGGCAGCCTGATCCAGCACACGGACTTCCCCGGCCTGGACATTATCACGGCCAACATGAAACTGCTGAAAGCGAATCTGGAAGTGCTGCTGGATCAGACCCGCCAGCAGCAAACGCGGTTGAAAAAGGCGCTTGAACAGGTGCGCGGGCAGTATGACTTCTGCGTGATTGACAACGCGCCGGATATTAACATATCCACGATCAACGCCCTGGTTGCCAGCAATGACGTGATCGTACCGCTGGAAGTGGATGATAACACAACGGAAGGGCTGGCGGAACTGGCGGAACAGATCGAGTTCACGCGGGAAGACTTGAACCCGGAATTGACCTTCCGGGGGTGCTTCATTACGAAGTACGACAAGCGGAACGAAGCCCACGCCCAGGGCGCGGCCCAGCTGGAAGCGGCGGGGAAATATCCGGTATTCCGCACGAAGATCCGCACGTCCCGGAAGGTGAGCGAAAGCACATTTGCCCGGCTTCCTATCACGGTATATTCCAAACGTTCCAACGCGGCCATTGATTATGCGGCCCTGGTGGAAGAATACCTGAAACAACTGTGGCTGGACGGCGTAAGCCTTTTGAGTGTGCGGCCCGTGACCGAATCGGACACGCAGAAGGAAGGGTGAGGGAATGGAAGCGGCCAGAAAATGCGCTGTAGGGAACAGGCGGTGCTTATGCGCGGACTGCATCCAGAACGCCGCATATGAGGACTGCGAACGGGGATATTGCATTAACTGCCTGGAATGTGAAGACGCACAGCAGCAGGTACATGACGTGTATCTTTGCACGGGGCACGAAGCACGGCCCAGCGCGGAAGAACAGGAGGGGAACCGGGATGGCAAAATTTGATTTGCACCAGCTTTTGAACGAACGTTCAAAGGCGGCAGCTGTGGAGCGGGAAAAAGAGCCGCGCACGGCGGATGGAATGGAGCAGTTGACGCTTGACGTTTACGATCTGATTCCTTCGCAGGAAAACTTCTATTCCACGCAGTACATAAACGATCTGAAACAGTCTATTGCAATCGTGGGACTACTGCAACCGCTGCTTGTGGAGCGGGACGGGGACAAATTCCGCGTGGTGGCCGGACACCGCCGCCGCCTGGCCTGTATGGCCCTGGTGGAAGACGGCCTGGAACAGTTCCGGCGCGTACCGTGCGTAACGCGGGCGGTGGAAGAAGAAGGGGCCGTGAAAACGATCCTTGACCGCCTGGCCCTGATTTTTGCAAACGGTTTCCGCGAAAAATCGGACTGGGAGAAGATGGAGGAAACCTTGCGCACGGAAGCGCTGATCGCGGAACTGCGGAAGGAAGTTGAAGTGGAGGGGCGCACGCGCTGGATCACGGCGGAATTTACCGGGATCACGGAAGCCCAGATCGGCAGGTACAAGAGCATAAAGAACAACCTATGCCCGGAATTGATGCAGGCATTTAAGGCAAAGCGGCTGGGCGTGTCAACGGCTTATGAACTGTCCGGGCTATCCCCGGACTATCAGGCGCGGGCGGCGGACACGCTGGAAGAAGTGGGCGTGCTGTCCATAAACGATGCAAAGGCGCTGAAACAGGCGGAAGAAGAAAGAAGACCGCTGGAAGGGCAAATGGAATTTGACACGGCGGCGGCGGAAGCGCCCCAGGCGGCCAAGGAAGCCGCACAGGACGCGCCGGAAGCCGCAGGGGGTACAGATACCACCACGGCGGCGGAAGGGGAACAGGAAGCGCCGGAAACGGCCCAGGACGGGCAGCAGGAAGGACAGACGGACAAGCCGCCGCAGAAGGAGCCGGAAAAAGCCGCCTATGTCGAGCGGGAACCACGCGGGCGCGGCTGTGCGTGGTGCAACCCGGACTATCACAGGGAACAGGCCACGGCGGAAGGGCGCTTCCTTCTGGCCTATGAGCCGGAAGAAAAACTGGCAATGATACTGGACAAGGAAACGGGCGCGGTTGAACACATGATTTTCCATTGTTGCCCGTTCTGCGGAAGAAAGTTGAAATAGGAGGGGCGCACGATGAAAAAGCGCGGGCGCGGAAGCTGAAATAAGCAAGGCAAAGGCATAGCCGCCGTGGGGGCGGGGGCTATGCCTTGTACCCGTTTTTATGACTTCAAAGGAACCGCCGGAAATCGGAGGTATAGGAAATGGACAAAAAAGACGTTTTGGCCGCCCTGATGTTTTACCGGAATATTGATGGAGAAATCAGGTATTACCGGAGCATGGTAGAAGAACTGGAAAGCTACTATGACACGATCGGCGGGCAAAGCCTGGACGGGATGCCGAAAGGGAAAAACCACATTTCAAACGCCGTGGAAGCCGTGGCCTTGAACTTGCCGGATGGAATAGCGGAAAACATAGACTATTACACGGCAAAGATCGCGGAATTGCAGACGCTGAAAGTGGAAATTCTGCGGGAAATTTCCGGCCTGGAATACAAGCTGAAAGTGATCGTAACGGACTACTACTTACACGGGCTGAAATGGGAACAAGTTTCGGCACGCAACCATTATTCCGAAAGGCAATGCAAAAATATCCGTGACGCGGCGGTTGGAAGCCTGGTTAAAGCGTTCGGGGCAAATAAGATTATTGCGGGTTTTTCGTTTTTAAAGTAAAGATTGCCCGCCATTGCCCGTTTTTGTCTGCTATACTATAGCAGAACAAGGGCGGGAAAAGCCTTTGAAGTCAGCCCCCTACAGTAACAGGCTTTGAAGCAAAATTCAAAGCCTGTTATTATTTTACCAGTTCCGGCATGATCAGGAACGGCGAAAGGCTGAAAACGAACGAACAGGAGGGAACCGGGATGGCAAGGCCCAGGAAGCCGGAGCGGGACGAAGCAAAAAAACTGTACCTGCAAAGCGGCGGGAAAATCAGCGCAAAAGAACTGGCGGCGGCTGTGGGCGTGGACGATGGCCGCATAAGGAAATGGAAATCCCTGGACAAGTGGGAAGATGCCCTGCAAAACCAGCCAAAGAAGAAGGGTGGGCAGCCGGGCAATAAGAACGCGGCTGGGGAAACGCCAGCAAAGCGGGGCAATAAGAACGCTGTAACGCATGGAGCGTTTGCGAGTGTTAGCATAGAAGACCTGACGGAAGAACAGAGAAATGCTATTCTGTCCATGCAGCCGGGGGAAACGCTGTCACGGATGAATGAGGAATTGCAAGGCTTACTGGTGCGCAAGGAATATTTAACGGGGTTACTGCAAGGATTTACAGACACGGCGAAACAGCAGGAATATTACACGGACAAGATCGTGCATATGGTTGTCCCCGTGCCGCAGGAAGAACGCGCCCAGGCGGAAGAAATGGGGCCGGAACTGGAACTGGCAGCAGATCCGGAGGGCGGAAAAGAAAGCCTTAAAACGGCCATGAAAACCATAATCAAAGCAAGCCCGTTTGACCGGGCCATGAAGGTTGAAGCAGAACTGAACAAACTGAATGGCCGCATCATAAAACTGCTGGACAGTATGAGGGCACACGAAGCAGATCAAAGCAGGCTTGCGCTGGAACGTTTGAAGTATCAGCTTGCACGGCAGAAAGCAACAGGAGAGTTCGACATAGACCCGGAAGACGGCGCGGACGTGGAAGAAGACCCGGAAGACGTGGAGCCGGGCGGCGCGGAATAGGTTCTTCCAGCGCAAAGGAGGGGTGAGGGTACGGCGAGCCCCGGCGTTTGATTTTCTGAAAAGCGGAAAAAAACGCTTCCGCTTCTGGGCGGCGGAAAAAATAAGGGGGTGCGCAAAAAATTGAAGCTGTATACCGCCGCTGTGGTTGCCCAGTGGCTTGACATTTCGGATCACCGCGTGCGGCAGCTACGGCAAAAGGGCGTACTTGCGGAAGCCCGGCCCGGCCTGTACAACTTGAAGGATTGCGTACACCGCTATATTGAGTATTTGAAAAAGGACGGATCGCCGGAAGAAGCCGTGGACTACAACACGGAACGGGCGAAGCTGGCGCGGGCAAAGCGGGAAAAAGAAGAACTGGAACTGGATCTGAAACGCCGGGAAGTGATCCAGGCGGCGGACGTGGAAAAAGTCATGGTGGAAATGCTTCTGCGATTCCGCCAGAAGATCCGCAACATTCCGGTAAAGCAAAGTCCGGCGCTGGCGGTGGAAACGGATCAAATGGAAATATTCCTGGCGCTGAAACGGGCAACGGATGAAGCGTTAGAAGAACTGGCAGACTTTGACGGGCTACTTGCGGAAATGGAGGAAGGAACGCTGGATGGAGGAACAGGCGAAAGCGGTATTTAAGCGCATTTTCGCAAGGTTGAAACCGCCGCCGGAAATGCGCCTGTCAGACTGGGCGGATCGGTATCGCCGGATACCGCAGGGGGCGGCGGAGCCGGGGCGCTGGCGCACGGATAGAGTGCCGCATATGCGGGAAATCATGGACAGCATTTCAGACGTGCGGATCAGAAAAGTTGTGGCTATGTCTTCCGCCCAGGTGGCAAAATCGGAAACACTGGTAAACGTAGTGGGATATTATATGCACTATGATCCTGTTCCGATCCTGATGATGCAGCCAACAATTACGATGGCGGAAAGTTTCTCTAAAAACAGGCTGGCAAAATCCATACAGGAAACGCCAGTGTTGCGGGGGATGATAAGCGATCGGCGGGGAGCGGGAAATACCATACTGGAAAAAGTGTTCCCCGGCGGAAGTATCGCCATTGTGGGAGCGAACAGCCCCAGTTCCCTTGCATCCCGGCCCGTGCAAGTGCTGCTGGCGGACGAAGTGGACAGATACCCGGCCACGGCGGGGACGGAGGGCGATCCGCTTTTCCTTGCGTCCGAACGCCTTACAACCTTCTGGAACAGCAAGGAGGTGTATGTGTCCACGCCGGGGAACAAGGGAACTTCCCGGATTGAATTAGAATACCAGAACAGTTCACAAGGGGAATGGAACGTGCCGTGCCCGCATTGCGGGGAACTGCAACCGCTGACATGGGAAGGGGTTGTGTTCGACAAAGACAACCTGGACACGATCCAGTATTGTTGCAGCAAGTGCGCAGCGCTGGCAACAGAAGCGGAATGGAAAAAGGGGTTTATAAACGGGAAGTACATACACGCGGAACCGGAAAACCCCGTGCGCGGCTTCCACCTTAACGCCCTGGGATCAACCCTGGCCCGCTGGCGGGACATTGTAGAAAAATTCCTGCTTGCGAATGAGGAAAAGAAAAAGGGCAATATAGAAGAATTGAAGTCCTGGACGAATACCAAAATGGGCCAGACGTGGGAAGAAGAAGGGACGGAAATTGATGAAAGCGCCCTTATGAAGCGCCGGGAGCGCTATAATTGTGAGGTTCCACCGGAAGTCCTATACCTGACGGCGGGGGTTGACACGCAAGACGATCGCTTTGAAGCGGAAGTGGTGGGCTGGGGCGTGGACTATGAAAGCTGGGGCATAAAGTACGCGGCCATTTACGGGGATTTGAAACTGGATCAGGTATGGAAAGACCTGGACGCGTTTCTTTCCCAGACGTTCACGAAGCCGGACGGAACGAAGCTGAAAATTATTTGCGCCTGCATGGACACGGGCGGACACTTCACGAACCAGGTATACCGATTCTGTAAGGCGCGGTATGCTCGGGGATTGCGGGCCATAAAGGGCAGCAACGACAGTCAATCAGCCTACATACAGAAGCCAACAAAAGGGAACCGGGAGGGAGTAAACCTGTTCATGCTGGGCGTGGATACCGGGAAAAGCCTGCTGCTGCAACGGCTTCTTTTGGAGAATGAAGGGCCGGGCTACTGCCATTTTCCAAAAGAAGAAGGGCGGGGCTATGATGAAAGTTTCTTTATTGGCCTGACAGCAGAAAAACAAGTGCTGACCTACAAAAAAGGGCGGCCAGTGTTTGAATGGAAGATAAAGGACTATAAGCACAAGCGAAACGAAGCGTTAGACTGTAGGAATTATGCGGCGGCGGCTATTGAGATCGCACAAGTGCCGCTGAAAAAGAAGGAAGAACAGCCGAAACCAACAAAGAAGCGCAAAAAGCGCCGGACAAGTGGAGGGATTATATAATGGGCGGAATTACACTGGAAACAGCGAAAAGACACCTTGACGCATGGTTAGAAGCGGAACTGACTTGCACAACGAACCAGTCTTACACGATCGGCAGCCGGACTTTGACGCGGGCAGACCTGGCGGAAATCGGGGAGCGGATCAAGTATTGGAATGGGCTGGTAAACCAGTTGGAGAACGCGAAGAAGTACGGCGGGCGAAACCGTACCACGCGCATCATGCCCAGGGATTTATAAAGATTTTTCGGCGGTTGGCAGAAGGATTGCCCGCCATTGCCCGATTTTTCCTGTTATAATGCTACCGTGAAAGTCTGGAAGGACGGACACGGAAACCGAAGGAGCGCCCGCAAGGGCGCTTTTTCGCGCCGTAAAGGGGGTGGAAGTGTGGGAGTAATACAAAGAGCCGTTGACGGCGTGGTT
>OFFH01001086.1_pt1 | contig 15262 bp, 22 predicted proteins | sample 1521341 | NCBI WGS metagenome assembly OFFH01 (sample SAMEA3504108, study PRJEB24116) | mouse gut metagenome | biome: mouse gut; feature: mouse-associated habitat; material: faeces | place: Denmark | collected 2011 | reverse complement strand
GCCAGTGTTTTTTTGGCATTGTTCCAATTCTTGAGATCACCCTTCAGTTTGCATTCACGAATAAGTTCAAGTTGATCTTTTATCTGCCAGGCGTGCCAAAAATCCCAATCAAAAGTATGATTGGTTTTAAAGAGTTCACGCGCCAGATGCAAATCCTTGCGAACCTGGGTGGTACTAATCCGATATTTAGCCAACATGATATTAATTATGTGGCTGTCATTCGGATAGTCATCCAATAAACGTGCAACCTGAAGCACACGGTTAAATTGTTCACGAAGCTCTTCCGGAAGAGGTGAATTTTCCGGGTCAATAATATGAGCTTGAATCAACTCATATCGTTGTTCCGCCAATGAGGGAACACCTTTCTTATTCATACTTTAAATGATTTTGCACATCATTCAAGAACTTCAGCAACTCGGATTGAGCCGGATTACTGCCATTCTGTGCCGTTTTTATAATCGCTTCCCTTGTCTCGACAGTTTGACGGAGATATCCTTTGTAATACGCAGTTCTTGCGGCAGTACCAGGCGTACGAACTTCATGCACAAAATCTATTTCATCAACATCAATATTAACAGCGACAAGCTCCGGAGCAATCAGCCGGTACGCCAAGTCCTCAATACTTTTAAGTTGTTCCGTTGTAAAATTCATCAGTCAATGTTTTAAGATCGAATTGAAAAACAGTTTCTTCGGTATGTATAATCCCACGTTCCAGCTTTGGGTTATGCGTCGCATTCTGACTACCAACAACAGATAAACAATATTTTTCATTCCAAATCAATGCAACCTTAGCGTGCAACGCACAACATCTATAACAATCCGGGAATGCAGTTACCAGGTAATCGAACGGTTTGGGCGATATTGTTCTTACACGGTTATCTATCAAGAATCGGATAGACAAGATATCACCTTTTTCCTGGTATCGTAAAAGAGTCGCCAGGCTTTCTTCGGAAATGGAATAACTTGAAATAAAGATATGTGCCGGTCCGGTCTGCCTAAGTAGATAGAGTACCAATTGAATGAGGTTGAAAGCACCTTTTGAATAAAAGTGTTTGTTTTGTCCAACCTCAATCTGTCCTAATCCGGAAGGCTTCAACAGAACGTTTGTCAACACATCCGCACTACAATGTTGACTCACATCCAAGCGGCTGATCCCTCTTGCCGGTTCAGCCGCTTGTTCATCCTTCTGTATCTCCTTACAATCTACAAGCATCAACCTAAAGCTGCGATAGCATAGTCAATCTTCTCCAGTTCTTCCGTAAGATTTGCTATCTTGGTTTCATACTTAACCCGTTTCGGACATTCAGGCATCGGGTTTGGTTTATCCGCTTTACTTTCTTGCTGGAACTCAAGCATATTCCTTGCCCGCAAAATCTTTGTTGCAACCGATTTTCGCATTTTCTGCAACTTCTCTTTCGACAGTGAAGAATAATCCACTTCGTTTTTTTCCTTATCAACGTCCTCTTGTTTATCAACAAGCTGTTTTAGTTCCTCTTCCGTCGGTACCTCACCATTTTCAGTGAATGCGATGTATTTAGGATACAGGAATTCCATTTCATCGGAAAGAGCTGCTATCTGATCAGACAGTTGCTTGCGTGCTGAAACAGTTGCTTCGTCATTGTCTTCCGGCATATCAGCCATCTTTTTATGCAAGATATCCCTTTGTTTATACGCATCGGCGTAACGACGAATTACCTGTGCAACCGTTTCCGGATACTGACGTTCTTGTTCGGAAAGTGCCTTGTATGCATCAACCAAAGACAAAGCATCTTTATCCGAATGTCCTTCTTGTTTCTTTAAATCCGTATCGGTAAAATCCCCCAATTCCGGAGCGTTGTCAGTCAACGCCTGTTCCGGCATTATCCAGGCTTTTACTAATTCGTTCACTAAAAACTTCAAACGTTTCTTTGCTTCAGGGCCATTCTCTCCATGTTTCTTTAATTTTGCGACAACCCCCGGTTTGAATTTCGACTCTTCAAGCAACTGAATACCTGTATTGAAATTCCGGTCTGAATTTAGCCAGTCAATGGCTTTCTGACGAAATTGAATAAATCTATTAGACATAAACTTTAAATTTTAAACTATACAAAAATAGTGCGATAACAGGTGCGGAAATCGGACACAACAAAAGGAGCCCGCTACATCACGCAGCAGACTCCTATCAAGAAAGATTAAAAACAGAAGAAAATTATTCAGCCACCTTCAAAATATTCTCAACATCTCCTGTGTACATCAATTTTCGTACACATGAGTAATTGAATTTAAGAGGAGTTTTGTTCAGGTCCGTACCAACCTTACCAGTCGTGCTCGCATCAGCAGCCACTTTCTTTGCCGCATTCAGCTTATCCCCCATCAAGTAACGATTGCCATTCTTGTCTGTAACAATCAAGAACATACGGCGTCCACGAGTTGCGTTTTCAAAGCCAAAAATAACTTGGGACATTTTGGCACGTGTGATCGAAAGTTCATATTTGCAAGATTCTCCTCCAGTTTCTCCCTGGTCTGAAATTGTCAGCTCCCCGGATTCATCCGTAAACACCAACTGATATGCCCGACAACCTGCTTTCATGATAAGATCACCATCCCAAGCACCGGCTTCAACGAGTGACATTGCAGCAGCTTCGCCAGTAGGTTCCGGTAAATCCGGCCACGAAGCCACATCCTCCCAATATCCATAGATAAGGCTCTGAACAACGCCTGCCAAATTATCAAGATCAGCACATGATACGGCTTCATCAATGTCAGCCAATTCAATACATTTTTTCGCCATAGTAGTCAATCACTAAATTAGTTACTACTCCGTTACTTCTGAATCATCCGATGGGGACTCAACAGGCGTAACAGGTTGATCATTCACACATAATTCAGACTTGTCAATTGTAACATACTGAAATCCGAGAAGATATTTACCGGCAGCATTATAGTGATAAGGGTTGCCGGAGTTAAATGGAATCAGACGACGGAAGTCTTCTTCTTTATCGTAGGCATAACAACTGTTTTCTTTGGTTGTCAACAAAACAAACTGAGAACCGTCAGGCATACCGGTCAAACGCACAATCTCAACCTTTTTATTCGTACCACGCAAGAACTGCTGGTCGGTAGTCTCAGACAAGTTCCCGTTGCCATCGACAACAAGTACGCCCTGGTCTTCCAACCAGTCGTCATACATATCCCCCAAATCCGGTGAGATAAAGAGTTTGGCCTTCTTCTTACGGAAAGTGTTAACTCTCGAACGATACATATTCAAAAGTTTGGTACCGATATCCGCACGAGAGAAGGTACCAGTCTTGTACATATTTCCTTTTTCTTCAGAAATGTTGCCGGCTTTCTTTTCGTCTTCAAGAATCGTGAACGGACCGTCAAACGAAGTAGCCAGGTCGGTTTTTTCCGCATCCGAATCGTACTTAGCAATCAGTATTACGTCATGCAACTCTTTAGAAGCACATTTGATACCGTAGTTATTCAACCAGATTTCAAATGGGTGTTCTTTCGGGTACAGACCGCCTTTCACCTCTGTGATATAAGTTCTGCGATAGCGTTCCGGCTCGTCATCCATTTCCATAACGCATGGATAAACTTTCAGAGTACGAGGAACAATCTTTCCGTTAGATACCTGACCCACAAAATGTCCGGTGTACTTGTGAGAAATTTTTCCAAGTGTTGTGCGTCCAAGCGTAATAGAGTCCTTAACGCCGGGAATAGGAGTAAAATGTTTAAGGATATCACCTGCTTCTTCCGCATCAAGTGTGACAAGCAAATCCTTGTGCTTCTTGACTGCACCAATGACAGCCTGAATGTCAATAGGGGTTGTTAAATCCATTATATAAAAAATTAAAGGGTTAATCTTCGTCCTCAGTAAAGTAGTGGTTCACCGGGTCTTTTTTACTATCTTCATAGTTCTTATCTTCCGGTGTATTTTTGGGAATAGAATTGCCGGCCGGCGTACCGGAAGGAATCAAGTTCACGAGCGCCTTCACTGCATGAATTTTGTTTGTAAGTCCGTCAATAGCCTTGACATTGGGTGAAATGGAATCAAGTGCGGTAACAGCATTATCAACCGTGGTCTTATTTACCTCACCTTGCTTCACGGCATCACAGACCTTTTGCATCTGTTCAATAGTAAGTTCAACCTTACCATCATTCTCAGTCAATCCCTCAACAGCTAAAAGGGTATTGACAGCAACGAAAGTTTTGTTCATTGTCTGATTTTTATTAGAGTTAATATTAGTTTGAGCATCTTCAGAACAGGTTTCTTTCTTGTTAGAAAAAACAAAGGCGTTTAAGCCATCCAATATTTTCTTAAGATAAGAATTATTTGTTCCATCATTATTCGGTTCAGAATCAACAGGAAAAGAAGGAGCAGGTAATTTCAATGCTACACAATTCTCGATCATCAAATTCCGGAAATCATTACTCACTTTGTTGATACCAGGAATGATGTGGTCCACAAATCCCCAGTCTAAACATTCATCAGCCGGAATCCAACGTTCTTCTTTCATCAGGTCAAATACATCTTTGATCGTTTTGCCCTTTACTGCACATTTATCCGCATATTTCTTGGCAATAATCAAATCAATCGCATCCTGGGATTTCTTCTCGTTCTGTAACTGTTTGATGGTAGACTCAATCTGATCAGAGTTCATACTTCCGTAAATCTCAACTGGAATGGATGATTTATGGCAAAGCCACAAACTGTCCTCATGTATTTCTATCGATGCTGCACCAAAAGCCATCCAAGTCACAGCAGAAGCACAAAAACCAATAAACTCGACAGTAACATTGCCATGTTCTTCAAATAACTTTGAGATAGCAATCGCTTCATTGACAGAACCACCCCAAGAATTGATCTTACAACGTACCTTCTTGCCCTTATTCTTATTCAAGTGCCATTTAATATTAGTGCGCTGCCATCCGTAATGGTCGATCATGCCATTTACTTCTAAAACAGATTCTTCCATACATAACATTTTAAATTGTTGTGCGAAAGTAAACGCAAAAAAAAGCCGTGCTAAGGACACTTAACACGGCAAAAGCATAAAAAATAGACGATTTAGAGCATCACTATATCTTTGTTGTCAACAATAATCGAAGGTTCGGCTTCTTTCCCGGTAAACGTGAAGCGGTTACCATTTATTTCTGTTTCCGTACCTGTTGTCCTGGCAGAAGAGAAACGCAATGGAACCTCTATGGTCCCGGCAAGTACCGCATCCCCATTGTTATCCTGAAAAAGTACCAACCATTCACCACGTTCAAGAGTACGAACACTCTTTTCATTAAGTCTATAACGTTTAGGTATTAGACCGGCAATCTCAACTGTCCAAAGATCACCCCCATCCTCCTGACTTTGAGTTTCATTAAAAGTGAAAGATGTGTCAGCATAAACTGGTATATTAATTATTCCCTCTCTTTGCCTTACCTCAAGGTATTGCATTTCATTTATGTAATCCTTACGTAAACGAAGAAAAGAGGTCGTCGGAATGGCATAAACCCGTGTTATACCTCCAACATTATCAAAGTCAAATTGAATTGTTTTCATATATTTCTTTACCTGATTGTGAAATTGTCCCATTTTTGAACAACTGCACAAGAATTATTTTATTAATTTTCTCTTCGATTCCCGACTTCAATGCATTTTTATCAATCGTAGTATCTCTATTCCATATACGACGAATCGAATCAGACGGCCATGTGGATTCATCGAAATGGAATGTATCATAAAATTGCTGAATACATATACTCAAATTAGGCTTTACCATATAAGCCACCGACAGGTAAGTAAGCAGAATCGTACGACAACGTATCTCCATAGCATTAGCCAAAGCCGCTTCATCTGTCGGTGATAAAGACCACCCATGATGATAGAAATCAGATTTAGTTATCTCAAGTGCAACCTTACAATTCCGGTATTTATAGCTTCCACTCTGAGAGATTCTTTTGTCATACCGGTTTGAAGGCTTCACTAATCTGGAACGAAACATTACATCAAGAGATTTATCTTGAGAAATGTTCACCAGTTCCGACCAGTCCGGATCATAAACCTTAAAATTAGTAAGCAAATATTGCTTCACAAAAGGAGCAACCCATATCCAACACACAAATCTATCCTTTTTCTTCATATTTTGAAAAATCTACGTATCAAGTACGTCTATCAGGCGTCCAACCGACCAACAGACCAACAAGAATATTGAAGTTACACATTATCAAGCATATAAGCAAATATAGAGGTGGTAAATTAGCGACCAACAGGACCAACAAACAAGGATTTTGTTGGTTTTAGAAATTAATGTTCTGAAAATGAATAAAAAGAAGCTATTTGTAAAACCAACAAAAACCAACGGTATGATAACATCAACCAACAATAACCAACAACACAAAACATATTATATTACTCTATATATTAGTATTTTATATAATATAAGTATTGAAAAATATCCGCTTTTGTTGGTCTGTTGGTCTGTTGGTCGGGGTTTCGGCTCACTTTTTTCAAAACTCTCTTCTATATTCTGATTCTTTCCTTTGGGGGTATTCGGGGGATTGATATCAAAACAAGGAGACACCACTGGTGCAACAGTGATGTCTCCCCAAAAATGTCTTGCTTATCATTTCACGTTCAATGCGCAAGCATTACAACTTAAAATGAATATCATATCTACGTTTCCGAAGATTATGGATACCAATAGAACAGCGGCCATAACCGTCCCATTGCACTTTTCTTACGCAACGTACCAATTTACGTTCCCCGTTCACGACAATATGTTTCATCACTGTCACAGTACCGTAGACTTTACGTACTTCTCCTGAATGTTTGGTATAAAAGAAGCGTGTATAAGATACACCAGATGGTTTAGCAGCTTCCCAGGCTGACGTAGTATATAATTGATATTTATTCATGTTGTACCGATTTAGAGTGGATGTTTCTGTTTATAACCTTATTCCCCTTCGTTAGCCCTTCAATAAAAATGCTCATGAAACGAGTATGTAGCCCAGTATGTTCCTTAAGGTTTTCCGGATTCCCGGTTATTTTGATATTCAATTCCTGCTTATCATGATTAAAAATAAGATCGGCATACAATTCTTTTCCATTCTCCGAACTCATTGTAATTTTCACCCGTTCTGTAACCGGTGCCAGTTCCTCAGCCGAATACCAACAGCCTGTCTTATTTCTTCCAATAGTTACCTGGTACCGAATATACTTTTTCCCTCCTAAACTAAAAAATGTACTATCCGTAATAATTCCGATAGAATTATCTTTCAAAAGACGAACTTTCTGATTCTTTTTCATATTCATATTAATTAGGAATTAATATACCTTCTCCCTTTATCAGTGGGACGATAAACAACATCACCGAATGGACCTGCCGATTTTGTCAATAAACCGTTTTTTACCATCTCGTCTAATTCCTCGTAGGGTTTATCATAACCACCCCATCCTTTTTTGCAGATATTCTTTAAATCAATAAGCTGCATCTTGCTTAACTTTATATCCATTTGATTCATTATTATCTTGATTTGAATTATTATTCCTTCTTCTTTATCTCATAGCCAATCTCATTAAGTATGCTTTGAGCTTCCTCAAACCCACATTTAAAACCAGCATTGAACACTTCTTTAAGGATATTCTTTACTCGCATTTCTGGCAAAGTAGTTTCCATTGAAAGCCACAACCCACGTGCTATATTTGTACGCTCTTGAAGTATCTTTAATTCCTTCTCTGACATTTGTATATTGCTCATATCTATATTTGTTATTAGCCAAATAAACTTGGCTGGGTTAATATTTCTTTTCCTCTTGTTGCCGGATTAAAATCTTTAAACCGGCAACTCTTAAATACTTGCCGTTGGTTACACCACCACGCAAAGCGGTGTTGTTCGTCCGATACTGGAGTATTCTTATCTAAGTCCCGGTAAGACATGGCGAACGGTGTACATCCCAAAGAATCAAGGAGCAAAGCCCTCTTTTCTGCATCCTCAATCTGCCCATCCTTCACAAGCATATAGAAGAATAGTCTGTGCTCCGATACGCCGGCTTCTTTCAGATAGGCTATTGCTGTGACCACTTCATCCGTAATCGACGAACTGTCGTAGGCCATGCGCAAGTGTCTTATCCACGACACACGGGCCAACAACTTAGCTATGCTCTTATCCCTTGCGATAAGTCGGCAATCAATGCCCTGGTTGAAATCGACCTTTATCTTCATGGAAGCAATCTTCTCTATCTGTTGCAGGCCCCATTCCGATGCGATGACGTTGTTGTCCATCAGAATAGCAGACTTTCGGTCATCCAGGAACTCCGATATATCCGCGTGCTTGCGGATAGTCCCTTCTTTCCGGGGAACGATACAAAAGGAACACGTGTTGATGCAGCCACGGGTAAGGAATCCGTAGGCTCCTGTGTGTGTGGGATAGAGAGAATAGTCAGGGCAAATATGCTCAATCTCGCTCGGCAACCATTGGTCGAACAACTTATACCCTGATCCCCCCTTCACAACTTCGTCAGCCTGAATAATTCTTCCATCGTCTGGGCTGAAAGAGAATATTTTGCTCATATACACACGGTCGTAGTGCTCAATACCGGAGTACCACCCTACGGTGTCGCCTTGCAGCTTATGGTAGGCGGATAACTTCATCAATGCCAAGTTCGGGAAGTGATGACCGTCAACGTCTATTAGTCCGATGTTCATTACTAAATTGTTATTCGTTAATCCCAAAATCCTATTTGTATCAATTCATTGCCATTTTTAACGGCAATAATTTCTTTGCCTTCCTCTGTCTTTTTGAAAGTATAATCATCATTCAGTATTCTAAGAAATACTTTCCCATAATCAGAGAATTGAGAATGTTGCTCGTCATTGAGAGCTACAGCTTTAACGACTTCACCGTCTTTGCTTTTGTATTTAAAAATCACTCCTTTGCTCATTTCTATTTTGATTTGAGTTATTATTTTATCCTAAATCCCCCTGATTTCTCGCAGAACTCAGCAAGACTTTCTACTTTATCTATAAATTCTTTACTCGGTGGTTCTTTACAAGTTTTATAAGATAGAATCCGATTTTTCTCATCCTCTGTCTTTTTATCCCATTCTTCCCGGATAAATCTTTTAACGAAAACATACCCTCTAAATAGTTTCGCCATAACTTTAGCTTCGGATGCTGTAACCTTAAAACCATCGTTTGAAACAGGAGAACCCGGTCCACGAGAACCGTTATAAACAATAACTACCAATATCAACTGTATTATTTCCATATCCCAAAAGATAACAAGCACCTGTCTCATTCAATATGAGCGGCCATGTGAATAACATTCCATGTGGGGAACCAGCTTCTTTGTTTTTGGGCATTAAATCGTATCCCATATTTTATTTCCTTTTTATCTTTGTTTTACCTAAATTCACGCATTAACAGGATGTCACAATAGACATCTGTATCTATCTTTTTAAATTGATTTACGCTAATTGATTCGTACATACTTACCTGCGATATCGCAAGTTCTTAATATCTCAGCATTATCTTCACCGAAAGCGATTAGAATACTACCGCAACCGGGAAAATCCCCACGGGTTCCATCTGGACGGAAGAATCTAATCCGGTTGCGCAAAAACTTCATCGCTGTTGCCTTCTCGAATATTACATCTTGAAACATCTTTGAATCACAACAATTGAAAAGTAGAGCGATACCGTTGCCGTGCTCTGCCAGCCGTTTAACGAAACGTTCTATAAGAGGACGGGAATAAGGTGGATTCAGCCAAACTCGACCTGCCCAATCTTTAGTTAATCCGTCATGGTTCTTGTTGTACATTTGTGTAGCTGTTTGCCAAAGCGGGCTAACCGGAGCGCATGGATCTAAATCGAACTTTCCTAATGCGTCTATAATTTCCTTCGGCGTGTACCATTCATCAGTGGTATTAGCCGATTTTTCAAAGGTGGTATTCATTTCTATTTTATTTTGAATTAGTCCTCACATATTATATCAATGGCAATACTAACAGCCTTATTCAAAGCCTCGCTTATCCGGTTTTCGTATAAAGGCTCAAACTCAACACAGAATGAGATTTGCTTGTCCCCATTGCAGTCTGTATATGTATCGCATTCTGTGACACTAACAGGAAGCTGTTCTTCTTGAATAATCGCCTGGAAGTTTTCAAAAACGACACTATGTGCATCAAATGTTTTAATCATAATTTATTTCTCCTATATTTAAAATGGTAAATTCTGTTGCATAGGTTCAGTAGATTCTTCAGGACGTTCGCTCCGTTCAAAGTCTACCCCCATCATCCTCGATAAAGTGTCGTAGTTAAGTACTACGGCTGAAGTCATTTTCTCCTTTTTATCCATTACCCTTGTCATGGTCATATTCGTGCAGTTCTGTCCCGTTGCAGGGTCAACTATAGTATTCCCGACCGGAATTTCTTTCACTTCCATCCACCGGAAACGAGTATTTGATACTTGACCTATGTAAGCCGGATGAGAATTGAGATTAACTTCCAACGTTGTCAGAGATAAAGGCTTATCACCATTTGACATAGCAGAAACATACATTTTATGCACATTTGACAAATTCATGTAAAGAACTGCGGTATCAGCCGGCTGCATGATTTTCTCAATGCCACCCTTAAGTTTGAGTCGTCCTGGACGCTCGATTTTAAAATCACGACCATATTTAATTGCTCCTTTGTCTATCAAATAATCAATAGTATTAAAGAACATGGCCAGCTTATCGGTTTTAACTAACATATCCACCTGCTTACGAATCTTATCAACGGCCAACTGCAAAAACTCATCATAAGTGAATGGCAACTTCAACTCAGGAGCGTATAAAGTCAGCATTCTACAAGTAGCCAAGAACATTGATACCGTGTTGATCACACGTGTTTGGTCACCGCTACGACTTCCGGCTGCTTCAACTCTATTCTGTAATTCTTTGCTGCATTGTTTCTGTAACTCAGCAAATTTGCTTCGCACAATCGGGCGCAAACGTAAAATATCAAGTAGCAAATATGATAAGCCGGCTTTTTCAGCATCCTTTAGTTCCTGGAAGATTTGCTGTGCATGGTCTTCATTGATGGAGTCGAGCTTTGGCACCTCACACAGAACAACACGGTTAGAAAGCGCATTATCGTCCTTTTGAGGAGCTTCCTGTCCCAAGATAACCGCCGGAGCGTTAACTTTAGATGTTTCAATGTCATTACTGGTCGCTGCTTTACGTTTCTGCTTGCCTTCACCATCGTAACACGTTTGTTTCAGACCTTGAAACTTTATGTCTGAAATCATATCGTCATTATATTCTTCGAATATTTGCGGAACATCGCGAAATCGCTCAAGGATTGAGAAAAATGCTGCATCGGTACCAGAATTAAGATTGAAAGAAGGCGCTTCCGGTTTTATGAAAAGACTTCGAATGCTAACAGCTATTTGTGTTTTACCGGACATCGTAGGTCCAATAAAAAATATAGCTGTAAAATGCCGGTTAATAGGATGAATATCACTTCGAAAAGCACACATTATCGCATACAGAAGCGCCCATTTACCGTTATCATTGATTTTATAAACCTCATCCATTAATTCCGCCCAATGTGAAAAGCTGATACGCTTGTTTTGTGCAGTATCCGTATAAACCAGCCATCGATCTTGCTCATATTTATCATTGTCTTTCCGGACACCAACATTTATTTTACTAAATGCCGGTGAATAAAATATCTCATCATCATGCTTCATCAAACCCAGTTCATCCGTATATTCAAATTTCCATTCGGTATCCACTTGGTGGAAAATACCATTCGAAAAAAGAAAGCAGTTTTCTTCCTGTTGACCGTAGACCTTAATCTCCGTACACTTGGGAAATTTGTAAGATATGCAGTTCCAAATTCTTGCATAGTCTTTAGCATCGCCACCTTCAAAGTTATACGCCCCCTCATTTATCAACATCTCTTGCAAAGTCGTCAATTTCACAAATACAGAAGATGGCCATTCCACATAAGTAGGTTTATTTACGTATAAACGATTAATCCGGATAACACGTCGATTCTCTTCCTTATTTTTACTGTACACATGAAAAAGAGGGTCTATATAGAAATCGGCAACACGCCGATAGCTGTTATGATCCACTTTGAACATATATGAAACAGGAATACCATCTTTGTTCAATAATGGATAAAAACCATATCGACGTAACATCCGTGAATATTCTTCAGACTCTTCTACATAGTCCGGCAAACGGTCTGTATCGACAGACATTAATTCATTGTAAACATCGCTCCGTTCGTGTTCTATCTTCTGTTTACTCTTACGTTCATTAACAAAAGGTTTGATTAGTTCCTTCATAGAACTAAGCTTCAACCCTAAAAGTTCCGACCAATTAGGTAAATTGACCGTCTGAATCGCCTGTTTAGCATAAGATATCATCTCCGCACATCGGGTAATGTATTCATTCTGTACTTCCGGCGTCGGTGCTTCCTCACAAATCAGTTCTCCATAATACTCGACGTAATAATAAATAAAACCCTTGATTTTATCATTAGTAGCAACATCAACAGTAATACCGAATTTATACAATTCTTTCATCATCAGGCAATCAGCATTCTCTTTCCGGTAGTTACAATCCATGTCCGGAGAATGAACGACAACTCTTTCTGCCAACTGTGACAATTCTTGAATATCATTAATGCCAGGAACACCCGAATAAAAAATATATGGTTCTTTTTCACCAATTAAAGTTTGAAAACGTGAAAAGTCATTGACCAAATGAATTTCCTTGTCTTCCGGATCGATAAATTCTTTTGCAAATTCCGCACCGATGAACCCCGGTTCAAACCGTGCCGGCTGTTCCGGCAGATGGTTCTCATCAATAAGCTCTTGAAGTCTGTCTAAATCATATCCCGAATTTATCGCCAATGTGCCGAGAAACGAATCGCGGATTATCGTTTCCTTCTCTTTGAGTATAACAGAAAGTATCAGTTTGGTCTTATCAAGTCGCTGAAATTCATCATCTTCTTTGGCAAATAGAACCTTAGACATAAAATCAACATAACTCATTTCCGACTGATTCAACCATTTACCCAAATCTTCGCCCTTGATTTTAGCCATATCATCAGGATCTTTCCCGGCGGGAAGCGCAATGCAACGTACCCTAAACTCATCAGATACAAATGCCTGAAGGTTCTTTTCAGCAGCAGCGATTCCGGGTGCATCACCATCATATATAAACACAACATTACTCGTTATGCCATGTAACAACTTGCGTTGTTCCGGTGTGAACGATGTACCGGAACCACCTATCACATTCCGGATGTTTACCTGAGCCATAGACAGCACATCAAACTGTCCCTCAACGATATATACCTTGTCTGTTTTTTGTATTGCCGCCCGTGCCTGGTACAATCCGTAAAGGTTCTTACCTTTAGTAAACAGAATCGTTTCAGCCGTATTTTTATATTTGGCAGATTGATCATTAATCGCCCTCCCTGTAAAACCTATAACCTGGCCTGTCTTATTGAAATACGGGAAAAGCACCCGTTGCCAAAACACATCCTTAAGCCGTTTCTTCTCTTCGTGCCAATAAGAGACTCCGGCGGCAATAAGATTTTCGCTTTGATATCCTTTGGATGTCATTGTCCGACTCAATCCATCATAATCAAAAGCAAAGCCAACGCCATACATATCTATTATTTCCTGAGATATTTTCCGTTCGGCCAAATAAGCTTTTCCTTCCGGAGATGAATGTAGGTTGTCGCGAAACAGATTGTATGCTTCAGTTATTGCAATCATAGCGGAAGCCCGTTCATCTTGGCGTTGTCGCTGTTCCGGAGACAGCTCTATTGTTGGTACCTCAATATTATGTTTGCGACCAAGTTCTCGGATCGCTTCCGGATACGATATTCCATCCTGCTGCATCCGATACCAAATAACATTACCACCTTTTCCACAACTAAAACACTTGCAGATTCCTTTTGACGGAGAAACTGTAAATGAAGGAGTTTTTTCATTATGGAACGGGCATAATCCTATATAATTCACCCCCTTTTTATGAAGTGCGATATCTTCTGATATTTCAGACACAATATCGACTTCATCAAGTATTCTTTCTATTATTTCCTGAGGAATCTGATTCATATTTTTTCAAATAAATCAAGCTGTCTGGAATCCATCAGCTTGAATGTTTCTTCTACTGTGAAATTAAGTTCTTTGGCAACTCTCATCATTTCGTCCTGCGTAGGCTGTACATATCCCCAAGCCAATTCCGACCATCTTTTTTGATTGATACCAACCCTCTCAAAAAATCCGCGATCAGGCTTAAACAGTTCCGACCGACCAAACTTTATTTCAAGAAGTTTACGCATCATTGGATTTTTAAGACGAGGACGAAGCGGTATATTGTGCCGGTAACAATAAAGATATACGGCATCCTCTGTTTTACATAGCATATCCGCTATATCCTTGAGAGGTGTCTTTTTCTCCAGTTCACTCCGAAGTATTGCATCTTCAGACGGACTCCAATTTGCTTTCTTAACCATAATCAATTAATTCGTCTTGTTACTCGTTCTGCTCGAATTCTCCTGGCTCTACGTGAGTAAACATCATCATTGCAATCAGCAGACATTGAGAAAAAATACAGGCAAAGAAAAAATACAGCTACAACCTGCCTGGTCGGTTCACACATAGATAAAGGAATATGAAACCTACGACAAAAAACAAATTTGGAAAGTTCCGTAGCCTTCTGAATGCCTGCCTTTTCATAAATCCTCTTTAGAGTACTTTTTATCGTATTCTCCGGTTTCTTGAGCAGAACAGCAGTCTCTTTTATCGAATAACCGAACCCTATAAATTCGGCTATCTCTTCTTGACATTTACCTAATTTGACATTTAAGTCCATACTCATTTAATTTCACTAATGACCCAAATATCTTCTTCTTGTACACCATATTTCTGAAAAATCTGATTAATCCCATCATAAATATGCTGAGGTATATCACGAAACGAGTGCTTCTTACGACTAAAATCCGACTCCGCTGTACAACCTAAAAACTCATATAATTCAGTTTTAGCCTTACGAATGTCCTCTAAGGTCATTTTATCAAAACCAGAAGCAAAAGAATAGCGAAAATGTGGTATTGCCATAGTTGCTTTAATTTGTTATCTTTGTTACATTATTAGTTAATTACTTTGCAAATATGGGTAAAATTTTAAACGTAACAAAACATATCGTATAAAATATTACTCAAAACAAGAAATTATATGATTAAAGAGCGGATATACCTTCTCATAAAGGAG
>OFFH01001079.1_pt1 | contig 15342 bp, 10 predicted proteins | sample 1521341 | NCBI WGS metagenome assembly OFFH01 (sample SAMEA3504108, study PRJEB24116) | mouse gut metagenome | biome: mouse gut; feature: mouse-associated habitat; material: faeces | place: Denmark | collected 2011 | reverse complement strand
AAACCTTTCCTACTTTTTTCATTTTGGGGCTTGACATGTATTTGCAGGTTTGCTACTACTATCGGAACATATCATCCAGTGCGAGTCATGTGTGATCTCATAGAGTTTTCTACTGTGTGGGAGACATCAAAAGATGCCTTGGGTTCCCGCTACCACAGTCCCCGTTTCCTTAGAGTTGTGATTGGAACATTGAATTGCGCAGATACTTCTTTCCGTCCTCTTGGTCAGGTGATTTTGGAGCGTATTCGTGTGATCTCTTCCTCCAAATACCTCATATTATCCAAATAGGGGTTTGTTTCCCGGCTCAGTTCCTTCAGACGCTCGATTTCCCTCAGACATTCATCCCGCTGTTCCGCGATGCGTTTGGGAAGCTCGTGAAACCTTTTCAAAAAGTTCACCATACGGCGTGCGTTTCCGGCAGAGGATGGCCCCATTTCGAGCGGATAGTCGGCCCCATTGCGAGACAGCACAATATAAGGCTTTTTGGCGTTCTGCTGTCCGGCTCCCGGGATTGCAATTTCGAATCCCAAGACCGACAGTTCCAGGGGAGAAGCTGTTCTGCCCAAAATCACGTCCTCAGTTAGTACCGCTTTCAAATTTCTGTAAGCGGACTGAAAGCCGTCCTCAGAAATGCCGCCCACATAGCTGGCATTCTGCTCAGTAGCTGTGAGCCTTCCTTTGAGAATGGTCAGCTGTTTCTCCTGCTCGACGATGGTTTGCCGCTGAGCTTCTTGGGTGTGGATATGGTGATCGGAGAGCATCTGCAAACGGCGCAGCTCATTTTCTTTCTCAGCCAGCACCTTCATCAGCGGCTGGGAGATGGCCAGGGCCTTGACCTGCGCGTAGGTCAATACATTTTCCTCCAAGTCGGAGGCGGAACGCTGGTATTCCGAGCCGCTTAAAAACTGGGAGATAAACCGCTGTTTGGTCTCCAGCAGCTGCCAGGAGTAGGAATCGAAGCTTCCCTCCGCAATATAGCGGAAAATTTTGATTTCCTGGTACCGGTTTCCTCTCCTGAGGATGCGGCCCTCCCGCTGTACCATGTCGGAGGGCCGCCAGGGTACGTCCAGGTGATGGATGGCCTTGAGCTGGGTCTGCACGTTGGCGCCGATGCCCAGCTTGAAGGTGGAACCCAGCAGGACACGTACCACGCCGCAGTTTACCTCTTCAAAAAGCTGCACCTTTTCCGCCTCGGAGCGGCAGCTGTGAATAAAGGCGATTTCTTTGGATGGGACCCCCTGCTTCATCAATTCCTGTTTCAGTTCGTCATATATATTGAAGTTCTCTGCCTTGGGCGTGGAGTAGTCGCAAAAAATGATCTGGCTGCATCCGTTGTACTCCTTGTAAATCTCCATGACCTTCTGAACGCAGCGCCAGACCTTGGAGCACTCCCCAAAGGGCTGCTCCTGATTCACCAGACGCAGGTCCAGCGCAGCCTTTCTGCCGTCGGTACTCACTTTAAGCATATTATCCTTGGCCTTGTCCACCTGCTGTGCACGTATTTCTTCTGAGCGCAGGCACAGCTGGTCCATGTAGCTTTGCAGCGCTGCATTGCGGGGCAGGATCACATCGCCGTAGCGCTCCAGCCGAGGAATCCCTTCCTTGTTGTCCACCGCATGAAAGGCAGCAATCTGGGAAAACAGCCTGGACAGTTCCGGCAGATTAAAAAACCGCGCGAACCGCAGGACAAAACGGTATTTTGAGGTGTCCACGTCGATTTCACATACTCGCTCGGGCTTGGCAAAGGATTTGACCCAGTTGTCAAAGCGGTCCAGGTGTGTTTCCTTCATCTTGTCGTATTGCAGGTACATCTGCATGGCGTAGGCGTCCGAGATCGAATTGCACAGCGGCGTCCCTATATTTACACTTTAGTCACTATCTATTGGATGATAGATGTTACCTAATCTATCCAAAATCGCAGGTTTTTGAAACAAACGAGTACAGTTGCTGATGAAGGTTCAACCCGCAACGCCGCCCAGGGCGGTGTCTGCGGCGTTCTGTGCCCCGGACGGATGTAGCCGCGCTATATTCCCGTCCGGGGCGTTTCTTTATTGTCACTGCACACATATAGGCAATAGCGCCGGTGGCGCTATCGCCGCAAGTCCCCCGGAGGATACAGCAGAGCTGCACCCTCCGGAGGACTTATTTTTTTGCCCTTTTGCGTCCCCTAATACTTTTTTTCGCTTTTTCATACAGTACAAACGTGCGATAAATGGCGGCTTTTTCCCGCCACGCCTCCCCCTGGGGTCCCCTCCCGATTGCACAATTTCGGGATGGCCCCAGGTGGTTCGGCGGCGGGAGAGGTGCCAGCGTACACCCAGCCCCAAAGTCTCCGCCGGGATGATGCCGAGGTGATTGCGGAACGGGAGCAGGGGTCTCGCTGCGGGGTGTCCGTCCCGCTCTGCGTCACAGGCCCCACAACTGCCGTTGCGGTCCCTGCGGCTTGACCGGGCCGCGTCCCAGTTCCCCCATGCCGGCCCTCGCCGTCAGGAGAACCCGGAACGCTCCCACGTCCACTGCGCGGAAATCGCTTCACGGTTTGCTGCGCAAGCCCTACGATTTCCGCCCCTCCGCTCGACCCCTGCCGGGGGGAGGAAACCCGCTGCCCTGCAAAGGAGGCAGACCCAATGGCAAAGAAGCGCATTACCACCCTCTATCCCCGCGACAAAAACGCCCTGTCAGCCCTTGCCCGCTGCGGCTATGTCAGCCGGGAGCAGTTGGGGACATTTCTCCGTGAAAAGCGAGTTAACGCCTATTGCAAGGACGGATTAGTCGAGAAATCCGTCTACAGCCGCCCCGGAGCCAAAGCGCAGGACATAGAGGTCTACCGCCTGACCAAAGCGGGGCGGGAACTCTGCCGCCGGGAGCTGTCCCTGCCCACCTACTGCGCCCAGAATCCCGCCCATGACCTTGTCCTTGCTGACCGCTACTTTTCCCTGTCCCAGTCCGAGCGGGAGACGTGGAGGACCGAGAACCAGAGCCGGGAGGATGTCTATGCGGAAATCCGGCAGCTGCGGGACCAGGGGGAGGAAGAGCGTGCGGGGGAGCTGTGGGCAAAGCTGCAAGAGGGACGGCTGTCCATGCCAGATGCCGTCTATACGCGCTCTGACGGTGTTTCTGTGGCCTATGAGGTAACTACCGGCAACTATGGGCAAGAGGAAATCACCGCCAAAGTGGAGGCGGCGGAGGCCCTGGGCGCGGAAATCGAATTTTCCCGCGCTTAATCATGAAAGAAGGTGATTAAAATGCTGCAAATCCAAGAAAAAACCGTGGTCTGTCAGACCCACAAGGCCCTGTTGTATCTCCTGGTCCGGTATGGAAACGGCGCGTTGCCCCTGCCGCTGCTGCGGACGCTGGCGGTACAGATGCGCTTGTACTCCAACGGGCAGGCGGTCAACAAGGCCGTGCGGGAGCTGCGGGAGGCCGGGGTACTGGACCGGCAGACGTGGGTGGATAACAACAGCGATCTCATTCTTGCCCGGAAATTCGCCCTGCGCTTCCTGTTCAACAAAACGAGCCAGGAAATCGCCACCCCACAGCGGCCCCGCACCATGGCCCCCTATATACTTCAGGCCCGCAAGGTGGATTGGCTGCTTGGCGCAATGGAGAAAAAGCACCTGGATACATTGATGTCCGTAGAGACATTCATGAAAAAACATGCTTGCAGTCTCTTTTGCCGTCTGCCGATGCTCCCGGCCTACTACCGGGACTATGCCGGAGTGCTGGCGCGGGAGAAGCCGGGGAACTACCGGGAGCAGCTGGCCCGTCTGGAGGGGGAGCCGCAGACCAACCCCGGCCCCACCCTGGAGCAGCTGCACCGGCGGGGCATTTACATCACCGGCATCACCCCCCAAAAGAGGACCATCCAGCTGGTGTCCTTCCCCGGACGGGAAATGGGAGCGGAAAGGGTGATGGACTGGACCATAGAAGCCCATCAATGGGCCGTTTCGCTCCTGCCCTATTATCATACCTATCATTTCCTCTGCGCCCTTGACGGTCCTCACAGGGAGGCTCTGAGGGCCGCCCTGACGGCAACCGCGCCCGACACCACCGCAACCGCCTATTGGGATTACCGGCTCCAGGGGGCAAGGCTCTCCGGTTCGGTCCACATCGGCGTAACCGACAGCGATTTTGTAAAAAACTGGTGCGGCAACGTTCGCCGCACCGGAATCTGAAAGGAGTTTCTTATTATGTTGAACTTTGTACCGTTCCCATTCCACTTTGTCTCTGCGGACCATGAGGAATTTTTCCACCAGGCCGTCCACGCGACCGGCACCGCCTACCCACCCGCCATTGCCGCCCTTTACCTCCTGTCCGCCTGTGCGGAGACACGGGAGCGCGTCTGGGAGGTCATGGACCCGGACGGCTATGTCAAGGACGATTGCTGGGACTGCTGGCAGGACGAGGACAGCCGCCGCTGTGTGGCACTGGCGGTCAACCTCACCGGCGGCGGGTCCTATCCCGTCCTCTCCCCGGCGTACCTCTACGATACCCCCATTGCCCCGGTACTCTGGGCGGCAACGGAATTTTGGTTCCGCAATCGGGACATTGCCTGAGCCATTTTAGGGTATACCCCAGCTTTACATAGCAAAAAGGGCGGAAAGCAGTAAAAATAAAGTTGCTTTCCGCCCTTTTTTACATTTTGCAGGCCAAATTCAAAGCCTATTTTTACAATGGAGGATTTCAGAAAATGTCTAAAATCGCCTATGTCCGGGTCAGCACCCAGGAGCAGAACGAGGCCCGGCAGCGGGAGGCCCTCGCCGCCCGTGGGATTGATAAATGGTTTGTCGAGAAAACCAGCGCGAAGGATACCCAGCGCCCGGAGTTTCAAAAGATGATGGACTGGGTACGGGAGGGAGACACCATCTATATCCACGACCTGTCCCGGATTGCCCGCTCCACCCTGGACCTGTTGCACCTGCTGAATGTCCTTGCGGAAAAAGATGTTGCCCTGGTTTCCGATAAGGAAAATATTGACACCGGCACCGCCACGGGCAAGCTGATTATTACGGTGATTGCCGCTATTAACGAATTTGAGAGGGCAAACCTCCTGGAGCGTCAGCGGGAGGGCATCGCCATTGCCAAGCGGGAGGGAAAATACACGGGGAGAAAGCCTGTCACCGTTCCGGACCTGCCCCGGCACTATGACCGCTACAAACGCCGGGAAATCAGTAAGGCGGCGTTGGCACGGGAGCTGGGCATATCCCGCCCCACCCTGGACCGGCTTTTTTCCGGTTGTGAACGGCGGCGCAGCGGAGAGCAGACTTGACGACCACCCCGATAAACTGGAATTGATATTGCCCGATTTTAAGGGGAGTTATCCCTTGCCATTGGGCGTTAATAAAGTCCTCCAAAAGCCTTGCAAATAAAGGATTTTTCGCAGTGAGTTCGCCTTATCCCTTTATTCAGTTTCACACGATGTTACCCTTGTCCTGACTGCTCATAAGGGCAAAAGCAAGGGAAAGAAAATCCCGTAACATGATATAACAAAGTGTGGTAATTAGAGAACTGTGACGTATGTGCGAATATATTATACTGGAGGACTTCAAAATGGACAAGTACATTTTTGACGAGAACAACGGTTTATGGTATGAGCGGCAGGGAGGCTACTACATCCCCTGCTTAACCATACCAGCAGAGGAAGAACAGCCCATCGGTCTGTGGGGTCGGCGACACTTGCGGTACATCAAGGAACACCGCAAGGCCCGCTACACCAGTTTGCTGTTGAGCGGCAAGCTGAGCAGCTACCTGGCTGACATTGACCAACAGGCCGAAGACGTGCTCTCCCGGCTGGTGGAGCAGATGGCCCAGCACCAAGGCATAACGGAACAGCTCAAAGCAACCGACCAAATGGCGTGGGTCGTCAGGATGAACAATATTGGGGCAAGCGCAATAGAGATTGTATACCGAGAAATCATATATGCGTAAATCAAAAGCAAAATGGCGGCAGAGATGATTCTTTGCCGCCATTTTATCTGCCGATCCGAGAAAAATTTTAGATTACCACGTACAGGGCACATTATATCAACAGAAATCCGGCTTGACTATCTTTGTCGTATCTTGTAAAATGTTCACAATTAGATTAATTTTTTTAATTTAATTTTGCCTATGGAAAACAAGGAGATATGCTGGAATGAGATATGCTGTCGATCGGTACATACTTGGCCACGAACGGGAGGTTGCTGCTAAATCATTCTTGCCGCTTTCATATATTCCAAGCAGAAAGGAACGCTTTTTTTGCCCGGAATGTGGGGAAACCGTTTTTTTTCGCGCCAAAGGCGATGGGGAATTCTACCATCAGAAGCAGACAGAAAGTACCCCGGAATGCGATAAGCGCGTAGATGGCCGCTCTGGATTGTCCCTATATGAGCGGACAGGACTTTCCATGTACATCGTTCCCAATACCGGAGAACGGTATTGTTTGGGAATATCCTTTCCGCCGCTGGGTAAACAAACATTGGATCTTGTGACACGACAAAAAGCAAACGTTCGAGTCATAGCCGGTGGACAGGAATGCAAGTTTAGGGTGAGTTCCATTCTTTTCTCTGCGGATCAATCAACGTTGCTACCTGTGGATTTTATCCCGCCTGCCGATGAGAATTATACCATTGAGATTCGGAACACTGAAGGTGTTGCTGGCATCAGGCAAAAATGGACCAACTACGCCGATGGATTTGAAATAGGTGGAGCACTTTTCCAATACAGTGAGGAAAGCGGAAGAAAGATTCATCGCGGCGATGGTATTTCTTCTGGAAAGCAATATTATCTGGTAACAAAGCAGCCATATTCTTCACCCTATCCAGAAATACAAACTAATCGTATTGGCTCTATTCGTCTGAAGAATGGCGAACTTACTGTCAGCAAACTAACCATCAATGTGTCTATAAAGGATACCAATCGGTACTTATTAATTAACAACTATTTTAGATCCAGGTTTGGCGTCTGGCTTTTGGAGACAACTCCGGAACTGACAACCTTATGGCCACCTACTGCATTGAAGCAAGATGCACAAGCTCCCGTAGCGTCAGCAACAAAAAAGCTGTATTGTTCTGTGTCCAGCGGGAACGATACACCGAACGTCTATTTTTATCTTGGGAATTCGGTTTCCCAACTAAATGTTGTGAAAGGCAGCATCATTTTGCCATTTCATAGCTCTGAAATAGCGGTTTCAATAGATAGGAAATATGTGGGCCGGGAGGTGTTTTACCGAAGATCATTACGATCCTCTCATACCTTTTACTATGAGTTCAGCATGGAAGACAGCAGCGGAAATATTGTTGACTGGGAAACCTTTACGCAGGCTTCGCTTTCTATGGTTAGATCAGTGAAAGCAAACGCAAAGATGGAGCTAATAATCGGATGTAAGGGCCATGTTTATCAGCATGTGACGATTAGGGAAGGCAGTACCCCAATGCCTGCCTTGGAGTACCCCGAAGATGTTTATTGGGTTGTTCAGGAGCACAATGAGTATAGCGTCTTCTTCTACTGCCATGCAAAGGAAAACACAAGTACGACACAGTTAAATGAACTCTGTATTCTCTCTGATTTAAGGATGCATCGATATGGTCCGTTAGTCCCTGCACCTGTATGGATGGCCCAGCTTGTAAGAGACTACAGCAAAAAAGGAAATGTCGAACTTGCGAGATTTATCTGTAGTGAAATTAGTGGTGGAAAAATCCAATTGGGGCTATTAAAAGCCCTATTTCCCATGGGGAAAATTAGGATAGGAGAGGATTCAAAATGATTCAGCCTGCTTTATCTGCTCTCCTTACGGATGGAGAAGTCGAGTATTTATGTGAGCTAATTACACCGAAGGAAATCAAACTCTATTTTCAAAAAAATCCTGCTGCTTTTGTTGAATTGCAATCCGGATTCCGTGCAAAGGCGCTAACCGACCAACGGGCTATCGATCTGATAGTCAGAAATCGGCATAGAAATTTCGTGGCTACATTTCTCAACTCATTTGTCGAAACATGCCACAAGAGGATTCATGACAAAATGATATCTCTTCAAGAAAACGGCGCTACCACTGATGTGGCTATGATACAGGCCCTAGCTGGTTCGCATGTTTTCTCTGGTCATGTTGAACTGTACTTTAAGCTTGAAGGTAATTCTGTTCCAGAGGAATATGTCTCTCTTATCAAGGCCGCAGTAACACTTCTATGCGCAGAGAAAACTGAAAGAGAGGACAAACAATCTTCAGGTACGGAATTGGCTAATTCATTAGAGCGTGTTCAACGCGAACTGGCGGAAGAACGTGAAGCATATGCGCATACACGAGAAAACCTTATCGCTGACAAGCTTGTGCTCCAGCAGGAACTGGGTCACAAACAAGATGAATTGTCCGAAGCTGTCACAAAAATAGCGCAAATGCAAGCCGAACTGGAGCGGTTTTACCGGCGGGAGGAGTATGCTGATATTCTACAGGAAAACGAGGCATATAAGGAATATCAACATACTTCTTTGTGTCAGGTTACTCTTAACAGCTATGGGCAAATATGGCTTAAGCGATTGGCGGACATATACGACAACCGCTTAATACCGTTTCGGGTTGATAAATCGATTCCCTATGGGTTTGAAAACAGGGATATGCTTTACAAAAACGATGGTCCATCTGCTATAAACTACTTTGGGATTTGGCATTGGAACACAACTCCCAGGGAAGATGATCCGGGAAAAGACCGCATTGACTCAGCATTTGATGCCAAGATGATGCCTATTGAAATAGTAGTTCTTTCTGGTTGCACAAAGCAGGAAGATATTGCCACGCGGCTTTTGGATGGTATTCCATCGGAAAAACTCGGGAAGAAAATGTTGATTTCCATGTTGCTGGTAGGCGAACAATATTCCGGTTTGCTATGTAACATAGATGACTTTAATATACAACACGGGATTGCAAAACTAAAAAAGTCTGTTTTTACGTTGCCGTCTTTTCATGTCAATATTCGGAATACGCTTATCATAAACACCAGAATATTTTGCCAAAACTTGACTTTAGATCTCCCCACAGAGATTATAAGTGTAAAAACCCCACTTGCACTGGTGAAAGATATCATATTGTCCAAAACAAAGGTGAGTACTCTTCAGCAACAGGGCCTTGGTGTAAATGAGGCACGGAGATGTTTGGCCTATTTGCGGTCATTGGAAACATCGACCCTATATGACGAGGTAGCTGAAAATTACGGTTGCTCGATTGAGGATGCCCAAGAATATGTGTCTGAGTTCATTGAGCAGGCCGAAAAATCCTTGAACGGTTCTGATATTAATGCTGATGTTCTGTCTGCAGTAATCGAAAGAAACAGCGCACTGATGTCCAAATGCAAAGACATGCTTTACGAAGAATGGTCTGTTGAAAATGAGGAACAACTTCGCATAGCTCAGCAGACGTTAGCGGAAGCAGCAAAAGAAACTGAGCAACAACGTCAGGACGCGGCCGTATTGAAAGACCAGCAGGATAATTTGCGGCAGCAAATGGAAACGCTTCAGTCTGAAATTAGTAAGAAGGAAGCATTGGCCAGCGCCGTGGAGGAAAAGGTTGCTGGCCGTATTGCTGAGGCTCGCCAAAACGCAGCAGATTTTATTAGTGATTTGGCATTCACATCACCTGTGAATGCCAAAAGTTCTGGACATAATGGAACTGCACTATCGGTTTTCGTTCGTCCAGTCAATGCAAGTGAAATCGCTGCTACGATCACGGATTTATCTGATTTTGAGGATAGTCTGGCTGAGAATTTTGAATGCTGTGGTTACTCTGAGGAACGATCCGTAGAGCTTTCGCAAATTCTCTCTTTCTCCGTTGGCCGACATATTCCGATTATCTGTGATTCTAATTCAGAAGTAATTGCGGATTGTCTCGCTGCGATGTTTGGATTGAATGGTGCTACATCGATTCATATTTCAACTGGAAAGCCTTGCTGTACTGAATTATGCGATCTTTTGCGTCAAAAAAAGGATGCATCTTCTCCCCAAGTGTATCTCATCAACGGCGCGTTGGACGCTTATTCACCCAATGTTTTTAATGGGATTTTGCAAAATACCTGTAACTTAGATAAATGTATTCTGATTTTTTCTAGCGAGGGTACGCCCACGGAAGCCTTGCCTCCTGCTATTTGGAGTCGGACCATGTTTGTTGATGGAGATATTGGCCTCATACATCTCCCGCAGGGTAATCTCAGGGTATTTGAGACAGAACTTGCTTTTTGCCAAGAGTTGAGTCCGGACAAGCTGAAAGAAAAGCGGAAGCAGCTCAAGCCATTTGCACAAATTATTAGCAATCGTGCATTACTGAACTATTCCTGTTTCATGGTTTCTACAAACAGTTCTATCCAGTCAGATATCTGTATTTTAACCCAGCTCCTACTCAGTGCAAAGGCCAGCGGAAATCTGGAAAACCTTTTGGGACAGTTCAAGGAGAACGGAATAGATGTCGAAAAAGGCGAGCTTTCCAGGTACTTGTGAGGCACAGTATGACAGATGAAATGATGGCTGCAATGGCTACTGACTTGAATATTCGTCAGTTCGTCAACGAGAACCAACCGCAGTTTATAAACCGGCTTCTTTATTCTGGTATGGCCTGCTGGATTAAAACTGCCGCAATGGATGCTCCTATTACGTTTTCACTATCTCCCGACCAAAATACAAATCGTCAGGAAACTAAGGGCGTAAGCCGAAGGCACATTCTGGATCGATGTGACAGCATCCTCACAGAGATGCTATGTAGGTTTCCTGCCTCAAAGTTATGGTTTGAGACAACCCCCGGAAATGAAAAGGCAATTCAATTAATCCGCTCTCGCCTCGTCCGTCACGGGGATTTGCTGAATGTAGGCTTCCAGACAAACTTGACCCTTGCCCCTGAGTCGGTCATTCCGCTTAATCCTGATCTGGAATGCGGAAAGGGTTACTTACTGGACACTTCTTTCTCTTATTCAGGGATCGCTATGATCCGTAGACAGCAGACAGAATATCTCTTTAAAGAAAATGATAGGATAGATTCCTGTAAATGGTTGAAAAATTACATCAAGTCGGCTTGGTGGAAACCGGCCAACCTGCCAGAAGATGTAGAGTATTTTAATCCATTCCGTAAAGTGAGGTCCAATTATGGATGCTGGCAGGATGTTCCGCCTACTCCGGTAGAAGGCATTGTTTTTGCCAGGCGCACTGCTAGTCTGCTTCCTACCGAGTATTTGCTTATAAAGCCTGGAGAGAAAGCAAAACTTCATCGTATCGATTCATTCCTTCGCGAGACAGGGGAATACCGACGTTTTCAATTTGCTTTTCGAAGAGTAGCTGGCAATGATCTTGCCGCAGATGTGAAGATATATCAAGATCATATTCACTTGAAACTCAGATTTTATCTCCCGGAATGGGAAAACAGGTTGCTGGAATCTTTTGCCTGGCCATGCAATTCTGTATCGGACAAGTTAGAGTGGGATATGCCGTTGTCAATCTGGGCCTATATAAAGATATATTTAGAAAAATTAGGAATTGTTGTCAGAGAGGAAATGGCAGATGGATAACTATAGTGTACAGAATACCCATGAAACTATTAGGAAAAGGCTGCTAACCTATATCACAACCGAGTATTTGGGTAAAAACGATGCCCTTAGAGCTGCTTGTGAACAGGAACTCCAAGAGAAGGGCATTCTTTATCAGGAACCATATATTGAGGCGAACCGTGCATATTCTGTCGTTGAAAATGGCATTGAATCTGCTTCAGTGGACGCGGATTCAAAAAGAATTTTGACTGGCATGGCAAATCGAAATCTTGGCGTATTTTCCAATCCTTATAAGCACCAAATTGAAGCACTGGAAGCGTTCAGCAAAGGTGAGGACATTTTGGTTTCCACTGGCACGGGTTCCGGTAAGACAGAATGTTTTATGTGGCCCATTGCAGTAAAGCTGACGTTGGAGATGATGCGCTCTCCCAAAACCTGGCAGCAGCGAGGTGTCCGGGTTATCATGCTCTATCCGATGAATGCTCTGGTTTCGGATCAGATGGGCCGATTGCGCCGTATGATTGGCAATGGACAAGGTGGTTTTCACGATCTGCTTAGGGAGTTGAAACTGGAAGGAAGAGTTCCCCAATTCGGGATGTACACTGGTCGCACACCTTATTTTGGGAATAGCGATAAAGGAAAAAACAGAGATCTAGCAAGAACTTATGAAAAAGATATTATAAAGCAAAGTGATGAAGTAAAGGCAAAACTGGCCGAGTTGGGGAAACTTCCATCCAAGAAGGATTTTTCAGCATTTGTTGACCGATTGAAGATGAATGCGCCAGTTTTAACGGATGCGGAAGACGCAGAACTGGTAACTCGGCAGGAGATGCAGATGTATTGCCCGGACATCCTGATCACCAATTATTCCATGCTGGAGTACATCCTAATGCGGCCGATTGAAAAGGATATCTGGGACAATACGCGTGTTTGGCTGGACAGCGATCCGCAGAATAAACTCCTTTTCGTATTGGACGAAGCACATATGTATCGCGGTTCTTCCGGAGGAGAGGTGGCTCTGCTGATACGAAGGGTCCTGCACAAGTTGAGCATTGATCGAAGCCGGGTTCAATTCATTCTCACAAGTGCCAGTGTTCCTCCAGGACAGATCGAGGAAACAAAGGTGTATCGCTTCGCCTGCGAACTGACAGCACAGACCTTCCAGAATAATCGGTTTCGTTTGATACGGGGAACAGAGGAATCGGTTGTGATATCTGGCTCGGAATTTGATCCAAAGGTTTTATTTGATTATGATCTGGATGCGTTGCAGTTGGACGGTGACAAAAAAATTACGGCAATCAAGGATTTTGCAAAGCGTGTAGGAATATCAATACCTGATAGTTTTGCTGATGAAGCCGCCATAAAATGTTGGCTATATGAGTCTTTGAAAACTTGTAACCCCATGCTGCGTATTATACAGAAGAGCCGTGGGAATGCATCCAGTTTTGTGGAACTGGCAAAGGAAGCATTCCGTGAGGCCCCCAAGGATGTTGCGGAAAAGGCAACAGAGGTTCTGCTGGCCATTGCTCCCTTTGCGGAGAATGCCAGTGGCAATGTACTTTATCCGGCCCGGTTGCATATGCTGTTCCGCGGTATGCAAGGACTTTTTGCCTGCTCCAACCCTAACTGCACCAAGTTACACCAGAATTTAAGCTTTGGACATGTTTACCTAAAGAAGCCAGGGATGCGTTGTGAATGTGGAGGATTGATTTATGAGCTAATCAATGAACGCTCGTGTGGGGCGCTGTTTCTCAGAGGCTATATGGATGATGGTGATAGTGCAGAACCATTTGTGTGGAGTACTCCTGGAGTTCAGCTAAATCATAGCATCAAGGAGATCCATTTTTATATTGTGCCGGATGACGGCAGCTACAGAAAGGACGAGCATAAAAACATTCAAATAGCTTGGCTGAATGCCATCACGGGAAAGCTAGATAGGTATAACGACCACACCGGAGCACCTAACTATATTACAGTCGCTTATTGCCAAACGCCCTCTAAAGAACATCCCAATATCTGTACATTCAAGACTTGCCCTAAATGTGCCAAACAGCGATTTGCTGCAACGGATTTTTCCACAAAAGGGAATGAGCCCTTCTACAATGTGGTGTTTGAACAATTCTATGCTCAACCACCTGTTCCGAAATATCGTGATTTAGTAAATCAAGGAAGAAAAGTGCTACTATTCTCTGATAGCCGACAACAAGCAGCCGTATTAGCACGGGATCTTACCAGTGCCGCAGATGTAGACGCCATGCGAAAAGCTCTAACATTAGCTGCAAAAGAGCTACAGGAGTGGGCCAAAGATGGCGAGGATCGTTATCCAACGCTCAGCCTCTTATATGTTGTGTTTTTGAAGGTAGCTTATGAGCATAAACTATGTTTCTTCTATGGCGATGACGAGAAAGATCTTGCAAAAGCGTTGCAAGATATGGGCGATTATTACGATCGGAAGAAGGGGGAAATTAAATACCGTGCCGCAGCAAAACAAGGCTTTGCAACATCTGTCCCAGATCAGTTCTATGAGCACCTGTTAAGACAGATGTGCAGTAATTTCCGCTCACTCACCGATGCAGCTCTGTGCTGGCTAGAACCTTGTAACGATGAAGACGACATATTCGATGATATTGAAGACGCGCTTCAAACAGCAAACGTTCCCTTGACATTGGATCAATTCAAGGAGCTATTTGCTGCATGGGCAATGGAAATCATGACCTCACAGTATGCATTGGGATCTGAAATTGACGATGATGTCCGTAAAAAAATCACATCGTATCCAAGACTAGGAGTAGAAGATGAAAACAAACTTCCGATTCGTATCCGTGCCATGTTGGAAGTTGCTGGATTTACAACTCCTCAGATCGACGTTATAAAAAAGCAACTTTCGCTTTTCCTAGCTAAGGGAAAGAATACAGCCTGTAAGTACCTCAATTTAAACATGGTTACTTTGCGCTTTGAGGAGGATCATGAATGGTACAAATGTCCTCGATGCAGCGGGGTCTTCCCATTTACTGTATTTGGAAAGTGTGCTCATTGTGGGAAGGGTACCCCGTCACTTATGACGGATATTGAACTGCACGGCTTAGATTTCTGGCGCACCTCTGTGCTACGGGCAGTTCATGGAGATCCTCAGGCGTTGATGACTCGGATAAACACCGAAGAGCATACTGCACAGTTGTCTCATAAAGACCAGAAGCAAAAGACTTGGTCAACAACCGAGGATTTTGAAATGCGGTTCCAAAATGTTCATACAGGAAATGACCGCCCTGTGGATGTGCTGAGTTGCACGACCACCATGGAAGTCGGTATCGACATTGGTTCACTGACAGCTGTGGGGCTGAGGAATATCCCGCCCGCCCGTGAGAATTATCAGCAGCGCGCCGGACGCGCCGGACGGCGGAGTGCAGCTATTTCCACGATTGTTACCTATACAGATAACCGCCCTCACGATGGTTATTATTTCAACAATCCAGAGAAAATTATTTCTGGTGATCCGCGCACTCCCTGGATTGATGTGGCAAATGAAAAACTTGTCAAGCGTCACTTCAATGTAATTTGCACAACAGAGTTTTGTGATAAGGTTGGGATCAGTGCGGACCAGATTGGTATTTTTCAGTTTTTGGACAACTACTATCAAGATTTTATAAAATATATCTCGGACGCACACACATTGAGCTATGATCTTACCTCGTTGATACCAGAAGGCGTCTCGTTTCAGATAGTTGATTATAAAAAGAGCTTCCTGGATCAACTTGCTACACTCAAAGGAAAAGTTGAAGACGCTCCTGAGCAGTATAGAACCGATGATGGAGATGAAAAAGCTTTGTTGGATTCGTTCCTTGAGGGG